>Ga0115571_1000351_pt1 | contig 35082 bp, 23 predicted proteins | sample COGITO_mtgs_1205_FD_87293 | JGI IMG/M metagenome (GOLD analysis project Ga0115571, IMG submission 87293) | Pelagic marine microbial communities from North Sea - COGITO_mtgs_120531 | ecosystem: Environmental > Aquatic > Marine > Epipelagic | place: Germany:Helgoland, sampling site Kabeltonne...
CAAAAGATCTTTGATTTCCTTTCTTTGGTAAAAGGAGAGTCCACCATAAATACGGTACGGAATATCGCGTTTTCTCAGCGCATCTTCTATGGCTCTTGACTGAGCATTGGTACGGTACAAAATGGCAAACTCCTTGTTTTGGCATTGCTCCTGCATTTTGATTTCAAAAATTTGAGAAGCTACCTCCCTACCCTCATCAGCATCGGTACTGCATCTTTGTACTTTGATCTTGTTGCCTTCTTCATTGGAAGTCCAAACCACTTTTTCAATCTTATTTTTGTTATGACTGATAATGGAATTGGCTGCGTTAACAATATTTTTAGTAGAACGGTAATTTTGTTCCAATCGATATAACTTTACATCTAGATAATCTTTCTGGAAATTCAGGATATTATTGATATTGGCACCACGAAAACCATAAATACTTTGGGCATCATCCCCTACCACACAAATATTCTGGAATTTATCGGACAGTGCCCTGACAATTAAATATTGTGAATGATTGGTATCCTGATACTCGTCTACAAGTATGTAGCGGAAACGGTCTTGGTATTTCGCCAATACCTGAGGGTGCATATTCAATAACTCGTTGGTCTTCAACAATAGATCGTCAAAATCCATCGCTCCTGCTTTAAAACAACGGTCTACATATTCCTTGTATATCTCTCCTATTTTGGGACGTCGAGATAGGGCATCGGCTTCTTGTAAATCGGGATCGTTATAATAGGCCTTAACAGTAATTAAGCTGTTTTTAAAAGAGGAAATCCGGTTTCTAATTTGCTTGAATTTATAAATATCCTTGTCCAAACCCATCTCTTTGATGATGGAAGCGATCAAACGGTTGCTGTCTTGGGTGTCATAAATGGTAAAATCCCTGGGAAAACCTAGTTTATCGGCTTCTTGGCGAAGAATTCTGGCGAAAACAGAATGGAAAGTACCCATCCATAAATTTTTGGCTTCCCCCTCTCCTACCAATTCAGCAATACGGGCTTTCATTTCCCTAGAAGCTTTGTTGGTAAAGGTCAATGACAATATGGAAAAAGCATCTACTCCTTGTTGCATCAAATAGGCAATGCGATAGGTCAAGACACGGGTCTTACCCGATCCTGCCCCTGCAATTACCATCAACGGACCGTCCTTATGAAGTACGGGCTCACGTTGTGTTTTGTTCAATTCTTTTAGGTAATCGGTAGCTGTATGATTCACATTTTAAAATTAAGGCAATATTTAAACCCTGTAAAAACAAAACCCGATAGTTATCCACAGCTTTTTTATGAAATTTTTTTTCGTGTCTTTCATAGAAATTTCTAATCAATTATGTTCAAATCAAGATGGTTTTTTTCTTGAGTTTTATCTGCTGCAAATTCATAACCTGATTTCCACCATGACTTCATTTTTTCTTGATTAAAAATCAAAGAATTGGTAGTCAGGACAGTAGGAGTATAATACAGATTAACTTTGGCCTTGTAGTCGTGAGCCATCAACTTACCGATCTTGACATTTTGATCCTCAATTCGATCTGCCATAAAACCAAAAATCGTACTTAAGGCATCAAAAGGATTCCTAGAAGGCATACGGTTGGTATGAGAAAACTCTGTATTCAATAAAATAGCATCTATTTCTGTCGCACCACAACGTAAAGCTAGTTCTATGGGAATGATGGTTCCCAAACCACCATCACCATATTCACAACCATTTCTGGAAGCTAAAGTCATAAAGGGTACATAATTACATAAAATCCAAATCCAATCGATATACTCTCTATAACTACATTCACTCATTTTTTTATACTCCACTTTGTTGGTTGATAGGTTTGATACCGTAATGACAACCTCCTTATTAGCCATCTTTAACAACTTAAATTCATTGGGGGTAATACTATTCAAAATGAGTTGTCTTAATCGATTGCTTTCGCCAAAAGTTTTTCTTCCCTTTATAAAATTTTTTATTACGTTGAAATGATGAATACCAATGCTTTCAATTCCATTATTAAATTTGATAGTAAAAGGACAATTATCGAAGATACTTTCTTGGGTTACTGACGTAAAACCTCTTTTGATCTTGTCAATTTTATTCAATGCTAAATGACTTACCAGCAAGCTTCCTGTAGATGAACCCAAATACAGATCGTAGCTTCTTTTTTGTTCCCGTATCAGATACTCGGCAACACCGCCAGCAAAAGCTCCTTTACTTCCTCCTCCAGAAATCACCAATGCTCTCATTTAACTTTATTTTATCCTAAATTAAAGGAAGTTTTAAACAATTCAAATGAATCATTCTTAAAACAATTATTTTAGTGGTAAAGATGGATGTATTACAAACCCCCATAGAATATCTTAAAGGCGTTGGTCCCAGCCGGGCCAATCTTCTCAAACAAGAGTTGGGTCTCCATAGATTTCAAGATTTGCTGCATTTTTTTCCACATCGTTACATCGACCGTTCTACTTTTTTCAAGATTAAGGATTTGCCCAAAAACTCCTCGGAGATTCAAATAAAAGGAGAAATTATAAAAACCCAAATGATTCAACAAAAAAGAGGCAAGCGATTGGTGGCGACCTTTTCCGATGGAGAGAACCAAATGGAATTGGTATGGTTTAGAGGACATCAGTGGATTAAAGAAAGTTTAAAACTAAAGGTTTCTTATGTGATTTTTGGACGCTTGAACTGGTATGCCAACCGTCCAAGCATGCCCCATCCCGAGATGGAAACCCTTGAAAATTTTGATAAAGGCTTTTCCAAAGCGCTTCAAGCCGTTTATCCCAGTACCGAAAAGTTACTTTCCAAAGGCATTTCTCAAAGGATTATCATCAAAATGATGGGAGAATTATTGGCTTCTCTTAAAAATCCCTTTACTGAAACGCTCCCTGAAGAATTACGATCCAAATACAGGCTGATTGCTAAAAATGAAGCTTTAATCAATATCCATTTTCCAAAAGATCAAAATACTCTTACGGCAGCTCAAAATCGATTAAAATATGAAGAATTATTCTTCATTCAATTACAGTTATTGATAAAAAACCTACAACGTAAACAAAAAATTAAAGGTTTTGAATTTGAAAAAGTTGGAAATCATTTCAATTATTTTTTTAAAGAAAAGTTACCTTTTGAATTAACCGAGGCACAAAAGAGAGTGATCCGTGAAATCCGAAAAGATATTGGCAATGGTCAACAAATGAATCGCTTACTTCAAGGAGATGTTGGATCTGGGAAAACTATAGTGGCCCTAATGGTCATGCTGATTGCTGCCGACAATGGTTTTCAGTCCTGCTTGATGGCGCCCACAGAAATTCTGGCCAAACAACATTATCAATCCCTTAAAGACATGATTGGTGATATGGGTATTCGGATAGCGCTATTAACCGGCAGTGCCAAAAAAGCAGAACGCAGCCAATTGACCACACAATTGGAATCTGGTGAATTGGATATTTTAATTGGAACCCATGCGGTAATTGAGGACAAAGTTCAATTCAAAAACCTGGGGCTGGCAGTGGTGGACGAACAACACCGCTTTGGTGTAGCGCAAAGAGCCAAACTCTGGCGTAAAAATAGTATCCCTCCCCATGTGCTGGTCATGACCGCTACCCCTATCCCTAGAACTCTTGCCATGAGTGTCTATGGAGATTTGGATATTTCTATAATCGATGAATTACCCCCCGGGAGAAAAAAAGTAAAAACATTGCACCGCTATGATAGTAATCGTTTAAAGGTTTTTAAATTCATAGCAGATGAAATTAAAAAAGGCCGACAAATCTACATCGTTTATCCTCTGATTCAGGAATCTGAAAAAATGGATTACAAAGACTTGATGGACGGTTATGAAAGCATTTCGAGAGCCTTTCCTTCCCCTCATTACCAGATCAGCATCGTTCATGGTCAAATGCCTGCCAAAGACAAGGATTACGAAATGGGGCGTTTTATCAAAAAACAAACCCAAATCATGGTGGCCACTACTGTAATCGAGGTAGGTGTAAATGTTCCCAATGCCTCTGTTATGGTCATTGAAAGTGCAGAACGCTTTGGATTGTCACAACTACATCAATTAAGGGGTCGGGTGGGTCGCGGTAATGACCAAAGTTATTGTATTCTAATGAGCAGCCACAAATTGAGTTCAGAAGCCAAAACAAGATTGGAGACCATGACAGCTACCACCGATGGATTCAAAATTGCCGAAGTTGATTTAAGGTTAAGAGGACCTGGTGATCTTATGGGTACACAACAAAGCGGAGTATTACAACTCAAAATTGCAGACATAATCAAGGACAATCAGTGGCTAAAAACTGCTCGTAGTGACGCCCAGGAACTCTTGAGGGAGGATCAACACTTAGTAGCTCAAAAAAATACGCCACTAAGGCAAACACTCGCTAAAATGAAAGCCTATCAAAACATATGGAATTACATCAGTTAGCAAATGTGGTTAAACATAGATTCTTATCTTTGCCAACGATTTATAAGTCATTCTTTCTAGATGAAAATATCATATAACTGGATCAAACAGTTTCTAAAAATAGACCTTCCTCAGGAGCAAGTTTCTGAAATATTGACCGATTTGGGTCTGGAAGTTGAAGGTATCAGCTCCTACGAATCCATCAAAGGAGGCCTTGCAGGTGTTGTGGTAGGGGAAGTCTTGCAATGTTCACAACACCCAAATGCAGACCGATTAAGGGTTACCAAGGTTGACTTGGGGAGTGAAAAAGTTCAGATTGTTTGTGGAGCCCCTAATGTGGCACAAGGACAAAAGGTAGCCGTTGCTACTACAGGAACCTCTTTGTTTGATAAAGAAGGGAAGGTTTTTTTGATTAAAAAAAGTAAAATCCGAGGTGAGGAAAGCCACGGAATGATCTGTTCTGAAGACGAGTTAGGTTTGGGTGAATCCCACGATGGAATTATGGTTTTAGAAGCCCATTTAAAAAACGGAACCCCTTGTAAAGATATTTTTGACATAGAAGTCGATACTGTTTTTGAAATAGGCTTGACCCCCAATCGAGCAGACGCCATGAGTCATATGGGAGTCGCTAGAGATTTAAAAGCATATTGTCAATTCAAAAATATCGATCACAAATGGTCTGCACCCGCAACAGATTATTTTAGTACCGAGCCGTCTAAAAAAAAATTCAGTTTGGAGGTTGTGTCAAAAGACAAGGCGCCAAGATATATGGGGGTCAACATCAATAATCTGACCATAAAACCCTCTCCTTCTTGGTTACAAAATCGTCTGAAAGCTTTGGGTATTGTTCCTAAAAACAATGTAGTAGACATCACCAACTATGTGCTTCACGATTTGGGGCAGCCGCTGCATGCTTTTGACTTGGATAAAATAAATGGAGGGATCATTGTGAAAACAGTAGCGCAAGACACTCCATTTATTACTCTTGACGGAGTTGAACGTAAACTTGATGCCGATGACCTAATGATCTGTGACCATCAAAAACCACTTTGTATCGCTGGAGTACTTGGAGGGCAAGATTCTGGTGTAACTGAAAAAACAAGTAGTATATTTTTGGAAAGTGCCTATTTTGACCCCGTGAGCATTCGAAAATCAGCCAAAAGACATGGCTTAAATACAGATGCTTCTTTTAGGTTTGAACGTGGTATTGATCCAGAAATAACACTATATGCCTTAAAACATGCCGCAAAGCTGATTACAGAGCTGGCAGGTGGAACCATAGAGGGTGATTTGTATGAAATCAAGCAAGAATTACCTGAGGCGCCCAAGTTCATGTTGAGTTTTGATCAAATCAACAAGACCACAGGTCAAAAAATTTCAAAAGATGATGTTTCCAATATACTAACAGGACTTGAAATTAAAATTGAACATTCCAACGAAGAAGGCATGTTGATTGAAATCCCCCCTTACAGGGTGGATGTTACTCGACCAGCCGATGTTATCGAAGAAATTCTTAGGGTTTATGGATACAATAATGTAGCCATTTCTGAAGTTTTACACAGTAATATCCCTGATTTTGTTAGCCTAGACAATCATCAGATAGCAGAACAGTTGTCCAACCAATTGGTGAGCTTGGGTTTTAATGAAATGATGAACAATTCTATTACGAATCCTGATTATGAGGCCCTTTCCGAAAGTATCAAAGCTCAAAAAAGTGTTAATATAATTAACCCGTTGGGTCAAGACCTCTCTCAAATGCGGACTTCCCTCCTTCCCGGAGCATTGGAAGTGGTAACTTTCAATCTGAATCGTCAGTCCAAATCATTAAAATTATTTGAACTCGGCAAAACTTACCATCAAGATGAAAAAGGATATAAAGAGAAAAAATATCTTTCTATAGCGATCTCTGGTGAAGTTTATAAGGAAAATTGGAATGTAACCGAACAGCCTGATAGCTTCTATTATCTGAAAGGGGTTATAAAGCAATTACTCCAAAAAAGTACTTCACTGGATTGGGAAGAAAGCAGTTGTGAAAATGATATTTTTTCCGAAGCACTCAGCTATTCTTTACAAGGCCAATTTTTGTTGCATTTTGGATTTGTAAAAAAGGAAATTCTAAAATCATTTAACATTAATCAGGAAGTGTTATATGCTGAGATTGATTTTGACCTTTTGGCCAATAGGATTAAAAATAACGATATTCAGTACCAAGAAATTCCAAAATATCCCAAAGTAAGAAGGGATTTTGCTTTGTTACTCGACCACTCTGTTTCCTTCGATACGCTGAAAAAAATAGCGTTTAAAACCGACAAAAACATCCTCCGTCAAGTCCAACTTTTCGATGTTTATGAAGGCAACAAGCTCGCCAAGGGAAAAAAGTCTTATGGGGTTAGTTTTTACTTCCAGGATCCTAGAAAGACACTGACGGACAAATACGTAGATAAAGTTATGGGGAAACTACAGCAACAATTCGAGACGGAGTTAGGAGCACAACTGCGTTAATTATAAAAAAAAGGGGTTTTCCTTTTTCTCTGTTGTTAAAACCTATTTTTATTCCTAATTTTACATAGAGAAAAATGATAGATGATGATGAAATTCTTCCCTCCCACACAAATTGACCGTATTCTTGAAAAAGAAGCCCAACAAGATAATCCCATAGATATTAAGGCTTTGGTAAACGGTTCAAAACTCAATGAAAGTATCAACAATTTTGATTTTGATCAATTGGAAAGCCACAGGATTTTTCATATAAATCAGATAAAAACCGTCTGTATTGATTATCGTTTGCGGTTTTTAGACCTTAAATATTTTAAAGGAAACGTTCCAAAGGAAGGTATTGAGAAAATTTCCAAAATGGAAAAAGAACATCAAACCACTCTCGATGGTTTTAAAGTAATGGCGCCCTCGGTACTTTTCAGGCTTAAAAAAACCGATGACCCACTTCTATTTGTTCCTTTAGGAAATGACTATTTCTATCTCATACACAAATGGGGTGACGATTTGTCTTTTTTACGAAAGGCATGGGCTTGGCCTTTTAAAAACATCTGGAACCTGTTAATTGCGGTATTGGTCGTTAGCTTTTTTGCTACACTAGTAACACCTTATCAAATTTTTACCAAATCACCCACTGCTACTACTTTTTGGATGCTGTACTTTTTTATGTTCAAAGCAATTGCTTCCATCGTATTGTTTTATGGTTTTGCCCTTGGTAAAAACTTTAACCCTGCGATCTGGAACAACCGCTACGATAAAACCTAATCATCACCATGTCCCAAGAATTTATAAAACTATTTAAAGGAAATCCCATAACTGTAATGTCAGTAATAGATTCCCTTGACAAGGTAGGAATCATCCCCATTGTCAAGAATCCCTCAGAGTCTGCCCGATTGGCTGGCTTTGGTTCCATGTCTTCTGAACAAAGTATTTGGGTTCATTCAGACGAAAAAAAGAAAGCCATTGAGGTGCTCAAGTCTCTTGAATTGTAATATTCGAATAATTTTTATCTTAGCCGCTATGAAAAAACGATTTTATTTCCTTGCGCTTACCTTATTGTTTTGCTTTTCAAATACCATTCAAGCCCAAACAGATCCAGACGAAATGGGGGCTTGGTATATGTATATTTTCAATACTCAGTTTAAAAAAGACAGTCTTTGGGGAATTCAAGGAGACATTCAGCATCGAAATTTTAACGTAATTGGAGATTTACAACAGTTGCTCATCAGAGGGGGAATCACTTATATGCCTAAAGAAAGTCCTTTAAAATTAACTTTTGGATATGCCTACATCAGTAATGGTACTCCTGGGGACAGTAAAGATAGCTCAATCGAACACCGTTTTTATCAGGAAGCTTCTTTTCCTATTAAATTAGGTAAAGGCATATACTCCAATCATCGTTTTCGCTATGAGATGCGTGAAATGAAAAATCAGGATTTTAGAACCCGATATCGTTACAATTTATTTATAAATATCCCTTTAAATAAACAGGTCATTGAACCTAAGACACTTTACTTATCTCTTTACAATGAAATATTCATTAATGGTCAACGGAAAATAGGCAATGGCAAATCCGTTACTTTTTTTGATCGAAACCGGTTGTATGGTGCCTTGGGTTATGTCTTTAGAAAAGGTCTGAAAATGCAGTGTGGGATGATGAGACAAACCAATAACAGCTTTGGAAAAAACCAACTGCAATTAAGTTTACACCAGACGTTTTAGACTGTCATATCAAGAATACATTTTATTTCTCAACTCTTTGATTTTAGGATCACTCATGTAATCATCAAATGTACTGTACCTATCAATGATCCCATTGGGCGTCAGTTCCAGTATACGGTTACCAACAGTCTGAGCAAAAGCATGGTCGTGGGTGGTGCAAAGGACTGTGCCCTTAAAGTTTTTCAATGCATTATTAATCGCTGTAATAGATTCTAAATCCAAATGATTGGTGGGTTCATCTAACAGTAAGACATTGGCCCTAGACATCATCATTTTTGAGAGCATACAACGCACTTTTTCACCTCCAGATAGTACATTAGAAGCTTTTAATGCCTCGTCCCCACTAAACAACATTTTACCCAAAAAACCACGAATATAAACCTCTTCTCGCTCTTCCTCTGTTTGTGACCATTGACGGAGCCAATCTACCAGTGAAAGATCCGAACTAAAAAAGGATTCATTATCCAATGGTAAATAAGCTTGAGAAGTGGTAATTCCCCATTCGTATTTACCGCTTTCAGCTTTTAAATTGCCATGAATTATTTCGTAAAATGCACTTACAGCCCTTGAATCCTTTGAATAGACAATGGCCTTATCCCCTCGAGCCATGTTAAAATGAACTTGGTCAAAAAGTTTTTGTCCCTCCAAACTGAAGGACAAGCCATCGACATTCAATATCTGATCTCCTGCCTCCCTGTCCTGCTCAAATATAATACCGGGATAGCGTCGACTGGAAGGACGAATTTCTTCGATATTTAATTTCTCGATCATCTTTTTTCGAGAAGTAGCCTGTTTGGATTTGGCTACATTGGCTGAAAATCTAGCAATGAACTCTTGCAACTCCTTCTTTTTCTCTTCAGCTTTTTTATTTTGTTGCGCTCTCTGGCGTGCAGCCAACTGACTGGATTCATACCAGAAGGTGTAATTTCCAGAATAATGATTAATCTTTCCAAAATCGATATCGGATATGTGTGTACAAACCGCATCTAAAAAGTGACGGTCGTGAGAAACGACTATGACAGTATTGTCATAATTAGCCAAAAAGTTTTCCAACCACATAATGGTATCATAATCCAGATCATTGGTAGGTTCATCCATAATCAATACGTCTGGATTTCCAAAAAGTGCCTGTGCCAACAATACCCTTACTTTTTGTTTTCCGTCAAGATCTACCATAGCAGTATGGTGAAGATGTTCAGAGATTTCAAGATTGGATAAAAAAGAAGCAGCACTGCTTTCAGCATTCCATCCATCCATTTCTTCAAACTCAATTTGTAGTTCCCCTACCCTTTCGCCATCAGCATCAGAAAAATCAGGTTTAGCATACAAATCTTCAATAGCTTGTTTGATATTAAAAAGAGGTTTGTTCCCTCTCAATACGGTTTCTAGCACGGGATGCTCGTCATAGGCATTGTGATTTTGTTCCAACACAGACAAGCGTTTTCCTGGTTCCAAAAATACGGAGCCCGAATTGGCTTCCTGCAAACCACAGATGATCTTTAAAAAAGTGGATTTTCCCGCTCCATTTGCTCCTATAATTCCATAGCAATTACCAGGGGTAAAAGTCACATTGACTTCATCAAAAAGAACTCTTTTACCAAATTGAACCGATAAATTATTGACCGATAACATAAGTTTAACTTTGCTTTGGCAAAAGTAAATATTTCTCCCACAGTGTTTACTTTTTTTTAAAGTTTAGTTGCTGTAAATTGCACTATTGTATGGGAACAACTAAACATCAATGTATTCTGAGCGTTCTGTTTTTTTTGGGAATGCTAATCATCTCCTGTGAAGAATTTACAAACTCTAACAGAATTTTCTTTGGGGGGCAGATTGTTAACCCCTCCTCAACGTATGTAACCCTTTATAAAGACAATAAAACTATTGATTCTTTATCACTAAATCTCAACTATCGTTTTTTTAAATACTACGACTCGCTCGAAACAGGGATTTACAAAATCGAACACATTCCTGAGTACAAATCTGTTTTTTTAGAAAAAGGTGACAGCATATGGGCACGGATCAACGCTTCTTCTTTTAGCCAGTCCATTGTTTACTCTGGGCGAGGGGCTGCCAAAAATAACTTCATAATGGATTTATTACTTCGTTTTGAAGAAGAGAATAGTTTTTTATCTTCAAAGTATTCCAGTGACAGTGAAACCTTTACAAATCTCATCGACTCCTTGCTATTGGAGAAAAAAAATAGGTGGATTCTTATGGATTCCATTAATCAACTATCTCCTATAGCCCAAAAAATTACGCAAGCTGCCTATATTTACCCCTATGCGACTCGAAAAGAACGTTACGCACTGCTCAGAGGTACTTATTGGGATAATAAACAAGACTCTCTATATTTTGACTACAGAAAATACTTAAGCCTTTCTGAGACCGATTTGGCATTTTTCGATCCCTACATAAATTATTTATTGAATTACCTAAGTGAAAAAGCCTTGGACAGTAGCCAAAACTATTTCCAAAACAGACAGAGTACTGATTTTAACATCAAGCGCCTGCGATTGATTGAGTCCCATATCGGTGGGAGTGTTTTGAAAAATAATTTGGCTCGTGCCGTGGCTTTTGAGGAATTGATGAAAATGGAAAATCATAAAAATCATGAAAAATTCTTACAACAATTTATATTGATTAACAATTCAAAATCCTACCTCACTGAAGTATTGGACTTGCATAACGATATTGAAGACATGTCTGCAGGCAAAATATTACCAGAATTGAAATTGCAGAATCATCAATTAAAAATTGTGAGCACAATAGATCTAATTGAACAGCCCACGGTCTTTTATTTTTGGTCACAAACCCAGATGAGTCATTACCGCAAGACTATTTTAAAAGCAAAAAAACTCGAAAAACAGTTCCCAAAGTATAAGTTTAAAGGAGTCTGTTTACAACCATTTAACGAAATTGTTTTTGAGGTATACCGCATGATGGACATAGACCCTCAAACACAACTTGCTTTTACCGATTTCGATAAAGACAGTAAAAAGTGGGTGCTATCCTTATTGAACCGATCCATAGTGGTCGATGCCAACGGAAGAATCATAGAGGGGTTTGGTAATTTTAGTGCCCCAGATTTTGCCGATTTACTTCGAGAAAATTAATTCCCTTTTTTGTAATCCTCCAAAAACTTTTGTAGCCCACTGTCTGTTAAAGGGTGATTCAACAAGCCCATGATAGCATTAAGGGGTCCTGTCATTACATCTGCTCCGATCTTAGCACAATCGATAATGTGCATGGTATGGCGAATAGAAGCCGCTAATATTTCAGTTTCAAAAGCATAATTATCATAGATCTCTCTAATCTCATTAATCAAGGACAATCCGTCAGTAGAAATATCGTCCAATCTACCAATAAAAGGAGAAACATAGGTCGCCCCCGCCTTGGCTGCCAAAAGCGCTTGTCCTGCAGAAAAAATCAAAGTACAGTTGGTTTTTATATTGCGATCTGAAAAATATTTTAGGGCTTTAATTCCGTCTTTGATCATGGGAATCTTTACCACAATTTGTGGATGTAAAGCCGCCAACTGCTCCCCTTCCTTAATCATCCCTTCAAAATCAACTGCAATGACCTCCGCAGAGACATCGCCTTCCACTGCTTCACAAATGTCTACATAGTGCTTAAGGATTTTATCCGCTCCCGTTATCCCTTCTTTGGCCATCAAGGAAGGATTGGTGGTGACACCATCCAGAACTCCTAAATCTTGGGCTTCTTTAATTTGGTTTAAGTTGGCTGTATCAATAAAAAATTTCATTTAATAGGGTTTAAGGTTATACTTTATAGTGATTCATGATTATTTTTTCAAAAATAGTATCTGGCAATATCTTTTTTAAAAGTAGAGATATTTTTTGAAGGAAAGTGCCTGATTTGTAATGTACCTTTCTTTTCTTACTCCTAATTATTTTGTGAACCATTTGAGCGAAATTATTGGGATTGCTTCCCTTGTCTACATGTTCGTCTATGGTATCGAGAGAATACTTGTACAGATCGTGATAGGGAGAGTCTTTTTTGAGTGGGGTATACAAACGTCGGGTGGCAATATCGGTAGCATAATCTCCAGGAGCTAGCGTAACCACATCCACTCCAAATCGCTTTACCTCCATTCTGAGGGCCTCCGATACAATGCCTAAAGCACTTTTTGAGGCAGAGTAAAAACCCCTGTAAGGTAAACCCATATACCCTCCAATTGAAGTTACGTTGATGATCAAACCTGATTTCTGTTTACGCATCACTGGAAGTACTTCTTGGCTCAACGCCACAGGACCAAAAAAGTTAGTCGTAAAATGTGATGTGATATCGGAAACCTCCGTTTCCTCAACAGGACCTGTAATTCCAGCACCAGCATTATTGATCAGTACGTCAATTCTTCCTTCTTTTTTCATTACTTCATCCACCAATTGCTGAGCTGTTTTGGGTTGATTTAAGTCAAAAGGGAGGAGTTCAAAACCTTGGTCAAATTTGTATTTTTTTGGGTTTCTACAAGTACCTATTACACGGTATTGCTGAGCCAATAAATAAGAAGCTGTTGCTTTGCCAAGGCCAGAAGAAGCACCCGTGATTAAAATTACTTTAGTCATGTAAAATAAAAATGGGCAAGCGATCTACATCACACCGCTACGACCGCCTACCCTTGCTGCGTTCCCGCCCTGGGGGGATTCGGCAGGAGCTGGTTGTGCAGGACTTGCCCACCACAAATATAATAGGTTTCAAGCGTTCAACAATTATTTTAAATTCTTAATTTTAGACATTATATAGAACCATATCAGATGAAAATTTGGATTTTACTCTTTTCACTTCTATTTCTCAAGTGTCATTCAGATCTCTCAAAGGATTTTAAACTGAGTGTAACCGAAAAAAATAAAAAATTCACTCCCAATGATACCCTCAAGTTGAATATCAAAAACAAAAAAAAACATCTCATCGACTCCATCGTTTACCGATTGAATGATCAAAAAATATACAACCCCCAACCGCTTTCGGACATGCAATTGGGAATATATTCACTATCGGCCTCGGTTTATGTTTCTGGTAAAAAAGTTGAATTCAAAGAACAACTCAATATTGTTTCTGCATCAAAACCAAAACTGTATACCTATACCATTCTCAACGAATTTCCTCATGATAAAACTGCTTATACGCAAGGATTAGAATTTTTTCAGGATACTCTATATGAGAGTACAGGGCTTCGAGGTAAATCCAGTTTACGGAAAATAGATTTTAAAACAGGTCAAATTTTTAAGCAAATCGCTTTGGACAAGGTCTATTTTGGAGAAGGTATTTCAATTTTAAACGACAAACTATTTCAATTGACGTGGCAAGGCGATATGGGTTTTCAATACAACACTACCCAACTTACTATGGAGCGATCATTTGCCTATCAAAACAGTAAAGAAGGCTGGGGATTGTGTAATGATGGGGAAAAATTATACAAATCTGACGGCACCCATCAAATATGGATTTTGGATGCTAAAACTCAAAAAGAACAAAATAAAATACAAGTGATGACCGATAAAAAAGCCATCACAAAAATCAACGAATTAGAATGGGTAGGTGGAAAAATTTATGCCAATACTTATCAATTCAACAAAGAAGTAGGGATTATCATCAACCCCATTAGTGGAGCAGTTGAGGGGGTAATTGATTTTTCTGGATTGAAAAGTAAAGTAGAGCAAGTCGAGAACCTGGATGTTCTCAATGGTATCGCCTATCACCCCGAAAGAAAAACTTTTTTTGTGACAGGAAAAAACTGGAGCAAATTGTTTGAGGTCAACATAAACCTCAAAGAGTGAGTCATCAATATATTAGCTTAAAAAAAGTGTCTAAAGAACATTTGGACGACCTTAATCACGTCAATAATGTACAGTACTTACTTTGGGCACAAGAGGTAGCCAAAATTCATTGGGAGAAAATCAAAGGGATGACATCCAATACAAACGCCGTTTGGATGGTAAGGAATCACCAAGTCAACTACCGATTGGGTGCTTTCTTAGGAGACTATATACGAATAGAGACCTATGTTGAGGAAGTCAGAGGTCCACTATCTCTTCGAGTAGTAGCCTTTTACAACGACAAAACGGATCAGCTTTTGGTTCGTTGTAAAACCCAGTGGTGTTGGGTAGAATTGGAAAGCAGAAAACCCCTTAAAGTAACTGAAGAAATAAAGAAGCTCTTTCTCAATGAAAAAACACCTCATTAAAAAAGTCCTCAGTTATAATTAAGGTTAAAGTTCATCGACAAGAACCTTGTAATTTGGATCTTCCAAAACATTTACATCAATAATTTTATCCGCATTTTTAAGCAACACCTGGCAATCGTGGCTTAAGTGGCGTAAATGAAGTTTTTTACCCAATTTAAGGTAGCGCTCCGTTATTTTATTTAATGCCTCGATAGCTGACATGTCTACAACCCTACTTTCTCTAAAGTCAATGATTACCTCCCGAGGGTCATTTACTGGATCAAATTTTTCATTGAAGGCAGCGATCGATCCAAAGAATAATGGACCATAAATTTCATAATGTTTGACCCCTTTTTCATCAATGGATTTCCTTGCTCGGATTCTCTTGGCATTATCCCAAGCAAAAACCAAAGCAGCAATAATGACCCCTAGGATAACGGCTAAAGCCAGATTGTGCAATAAAACAGTTACCAAGGTTACGGTAACCATTACAAAGACATCTGACTTTGGCATTTTATTAAATGCCCTTAGACTCGACCACTCAAAGGTTCCAATGGCAACCATGATCATCAACCCTGTGAGCGCTGCCATGGGCACTTGTTCTATCAAATTCGCTCCAAACATAACAAAAAACAGCAATACCACGGCAGCTACAACACCCGAAAGTCGGGCTCTTGCCCCATTAGATATATTGATTAGGCTTTGACCAATCATGGCGCATCCTCCCATTCCAGAAAACATCCCAGACAATACATTGGCAAATCCTTGAGCTACGGCTTCTTTATTCCCACTGCCTCGGGTGCCAGTAATTTCATCAATGATATTCAAAGTCAATAAACTCTCTATTAGCCCCACACCTGCCACAATGAGTGCATAGGGAAATATAAGGGAAAAGGTTTCTAAATTCAGTGGAACACTAGGCAGATGAAATGGAGGAAATCCTCCTTGAATAGAGGCCATATCACCGACCGTTTTGGTATCGATTCCAAAAAAATAAACTATCGCAAAAATAGTTAGAATAGCAATTAAAGAAGCGGGGAATACTTTGGTTAACTTGGGTAATCCCCAAATGATTAGCATGGTTAAAAAAACCAGCGCAAGTAAAACATATAAAGATGAACCTGACAGCCATGCACCTTGGGAATCCTTAAACTGTTCTAGTTGAGAAATGAATATAATGATGGCTAAGCCATTTACAAATCCAAAAATGACAGGGTGAGGAACCAATCGCATAAGCTTTCCCAATTTCAATACACCCGCCAACAATTGAATTATTCCTGCCAAAATAACTGTAGCAAAAACATATTCAGGACCATGAGAAATGGCTAGGGTCACGATTACAATGGCAACCGCACCAGTAGCACCAGAGATCATTCCTGGTCTACCTCCCAAAACAGAGGTTACCAAGCCCATTACAAAAGCTGCATATAGCCCTGTCAAGGGAGACAATCCTGCAATTATTGCAAAAGCAACGGCCTCAGGCACCAATGCCATAGCAACCGTCAGGCCCGATAAAACTTCAATTTTATAATCTACTTTTTGTTTGAAATCAAATAAGTTTAAATACTTCTTCATTTGTGGCTGGGAAAGTGATTAATCATTTTAAAAATTAAAAAATAACATAAAGGATGAATATGTCATTTTGAAAAATCAGAATTTGAATCGAAAAAAATTGAGTGCAATTACATTGAAATTTTCAGGCAGCTAAATTAGTTTTATTTTGTCTGATTAAGTGAGACAAAGCTGATAAAAAACAAAAAAAACTTATAGACTCAATTTCGAATTTGATTTAGCAATAATCAATTTTGAGCTTTTGATGTTAGGTAAAATGAATTGATCAATTTAATCCATTAGAGGGAATGACTACTGATTGACCAGCAAATCCTCCTTGGGGCAAATCAATAAGAATTTCAGACCTGTGTTGTTTAGGATTCCAAAAGGATTTATGGTTCACACTCGATCCTTCGAACTTTTTAGAAACTTTTAAATACAATGTACTCAGTTCACGATTGGGATCACTAACGGTGATTTTTTTGATTTTATCTTCCTCCATCTGAATCATTACGATACAGGGAGCGCTCGCTTCTAAGACATTCTCCTTACCCACTGCTAATTTTCCAGCCTTGTAAAATACTGCTTGTAATAGCCCGAGTTTTTTATGACGAACCGCTTGTAAATATGGGGTATTGGATAGTATTTCAATCGGTTCAAGAAGCTTATTCGAATTCAATTGATCCAATTTTATATTGGGCCAAACAATGTATTCGTAGGAGGCATTATCAGGCTTCTCTCCATGATCAATCCAAGCTTTAAAAATATCTTTAGAAATGGTTTCTTTTGAAGAATCAATCTGTTTGTTAATATTCCACCATGATCCACTCGAAGCGTCGTTTTGTATCGAAACATCAATGGAATTGGGAAGTATATAAGCCACATCATCGTGATGAATCCAATCTACATCAGTATAGACTTTAGAAGCTCGCTCAAGGGTTTGTTGTTTATTCATTGAAGATAGGGTAACCGCTCCATTCAATAAACTCTGATTTAGGGTTGTATTGACCTCATTGGATGCTTTTGAGGAGATCCCTGAGCCTAAGCAAACGTACTGCTCGTCGAAGAAAAACCAACTCTTTCGGACTACCAAAGGGTCGTGTATGCTTTTAAAATCAAATCCTACCACTCCATAATGGCCATCGGTGGTCGCACCCACAAAATCGGTTAAACCCAACTTTTTGATTTCGCTAGGAGGGGGTAAATTTTCTTTTTGAACGACAGTAGTCCCTGAGATCTTTTGATAATCCAAAACAGGGGAAATATCATCGTACTCATCTCCGCTTGTGTAAATATGATTAGCACCATCACCCCTATGATGATTCAATAGACCTTCGCTATTGTAGGGGCTTTCCATATTCATGTTTCGGGAAGAATACAGTCGGACAGAGGTAAAAAAATTGGGTCTCTGGAAGGTGAAATGCTCACTGTTCCAGTAAAAGGTGGCGTGTGAAATAATCTCCTCTGACTTTCGCCCAGACCTCAAACCTATTATACTATTCATTTCTTCTTTTCTATAATTGGTTAGAGCAACTATTTTAATAGGAATTTTACTGTCGTATTTTTTTGTTGTCCCAGGTCTAGAAATACTTCTGTTTTTGACTCCATAATCAGGTTTTATACCAAAAACGGTAGATTTGCAAACCCCATCCAAATAATAATCCACCAATACTTTAGTTTTTTCAGCAGAAAAAGCATATTGGGTATCTCTGCAGTAATAAGCCCACTCCACGAAAGCACTTGCCCAATTTAAACCATAAGACAAGGTATTGTTCACTCCATCGGTTCTGTGATGGAAGCTATTATCATATTGCAACCCTCTTCCATTGGCTTTCAGAAAAGCTATAAAACCACCAGTATTTGATTGGGAATAGGTATAACCAAATTCGTTTCCAATCCAGTTTACATACTTGATTTCATTTTCAATGATGTCGATGATCTCTTCAAACTGTTGTTTGTTTCCTAGGAAAAGTTGATTTTTTGCAGCAATCGAGGAAACCTTAATTCGGTCGCCTCCAGGGCGTGACCCTCCCTTATGAATATCGGCACGATTGATCATTACTTGAGATTGAGTGATGAGTTTTTGAGGTAATTCTTCACCAACAATCAACATCAATTCCACCATACTTCTGGGGGTTCCTATTTGATTGTTCCACCAATTATCGCCAATAAAATCATTTTCACACCAAAATTGAAGTCCCTTTATTATTTTTTTAATCAAGGTTTTATCTCCATAATATTTTGACAAGGAGTTTTTGTAAGCAACACCCATTCTTACTAAGTTATTGAGGTGTATTCGGTTATCAAAACCTTCCCTTGAAACATCACTGTAATCGATTTTAGGCCATTTTTCGCCATCAAAATCATCCAATATCTGATTGATCATCAAATCGTCAAAAACTTTCGAATTAAGATTATTATTATCTCCCGAGTAGGAATCAAGAATCTGGTTGTAAATCCTGTTTCTTATAATCTCTAAATTATTTTGTTGCGCCCCCAAGTCGTGAACAACAAAACACGTATAAAAAATCAGTATAGAACGTGTTAAATAAATGGACAAAGTACTCATAATTACAAATATTTCAGCTAAATATACAAGTAGTGTAAAGGAATTGGATTATTACCAAAAAATTAATTCATCCATAAAAATCCAAGAATTTCTATTTTTGGACTTTCGGTATACGGGAGCGTCTGGGAATTTCATGTGATTTAGGGCACGAATTTTTAATTCTTCATATCCTTTTAGATCAACGTCCAGGGTGAAATCTTTAAAATAAGAAATCCTTTCATCTGGCATATGCTGTAGCGGTATCGATAGATCTTTCAATAATTTATATTTCCCTTGTGCTGTCTTTCCATAAACCTCTATTTTTTTTGGATAAATAGTTTTCATGTCGTGATTTTCCAACAAGCTCAATGTAATATGTTTTATTTTTTCAGCCGCCTTCAGTTTTACCTCAATTTCCAAATCCTCCTCTACGACAGCTAACCAAGTTTTCCCGTGCTCGATACTGGTTCCGCGGTATACTTTCTCCCCTTTTTTACCATCAAACACTATAGATTCGTTGTCTTTGAAGGTAAAATCCACATGATGACTGATCGAAAAGTTTTTTTCCAAATCGTTGTTAATTTTATAATCCACAACGTGATGATTGTTTTTAAAAATCATCTGTTCGAACAATTCACTGTCTATCCATCCTTCTTTAATTGATTTAGCCTTCAACATTGAAGAGGCTTTTAATTTTATAGGAGTCGAATAGATGGGAGACGTTGGGTTGGGATCACTTCCATCCAAAGTATAATGAATATTAATGTTCTTTACTTGGGGGGTATCAAAGACAATACTTATGGAATCATTAAAAATAGTATTGGAATTTACTATCTCAGGAGGGCTAAGGCTTAGTTTTTCCGAAAACAAATCGGAAGTTCCAAAATTGATTAATGAAGGAGCTATTGATGCCAACTGTTTTTGCTGATTTACATCAATTTTGGTATTCCAAGCATAAATCTTTTTTGGGGGAGCTTTGTAGAGCAAGCGCTGCATTCCCTGATGTGTTACTTTGGTATTGCACAAATTCAAAACCTCTAATGAGGTATTTATTAGATGAGACAATCCACCATCACTGATATCAGTCTGGTCGAGTCGCAATGTTTTAAGACGAGGGAAATCACCCAAAACAAAGGCCATTTCATCGTTAAAATTAGTATTGCTGACATCCAGTTCTATCAGTTGGTTTTTAACTTCAACCAAAGCATCGATATGCCGATTCGTCAATTTACTCTTTGTAAACTTTAACTTTAATAAATTATCGTGCAAAGCATTGGGTTGAATCCTAAAACCCTGAGTTTGAAGTAATGTTAGGTCACTCCTATCAGCCGGTTTTACTTTCTCGTCGGCACCCATAAATGACAATACGTTTGCTTTTAGGGAATCGTTTTTGGTCAAACTGACCTGCATTTCTTTACCGTAAGCTCCAGATTTAACCCAATGGGTCAACAGCCATTTTTCTTTTTCCGTAAGTTGGGACTTATTTTTTGGAGGCATATGTAGTTTGTCCTCCATGGGCAAGCTGATGTATTTTACCAAAAGACCTTCCTGAAAGTTCTCAGGATCAAAAAGACTCCCGCGTTCCCCACCTTTTAAAACCAAATCATAACGGTCCAATCGCAGCTCACTTTTACTTTTACTGGCATTGTGACAACTGGTACATTTGTCTTCAAAAATCACGTGAACTACCTCTTGGTATAAGTCCACACTGTCTTTAACAACAATAGAAGTTGGTTTTTTAAATAATTCAGCAGTGGAAAGATAGTCGTCTCCATGAGTAATCTGTGCCCCTTTGTGTCCCGTTATGGTCAATGCTAACAGGGTGAGAATATAGCTTCCAAAAAAGAGATTTTCTTTCCCTTTCATTCGGTGCAGTATCCCCAAACTGATGCTTAAAACCAAAGTAATGATACCTGCCCAGAAATGGAACTTAAGGGTGTTAAAATCATAGGCGTTATCCAGAGATAGAAAATAACCGAATAAGGCAGCCAGCAGGCCCCCTGCTATGGAAAAATCAACCCCTATTCTTATGGCTTTATCCAGATCTACCTTTTGAAACCGTGAGAGTAATAGCATCAGAAAAGTCAATAGTAATGACCCAATGGGTAAATGCAATACTAAAGGGTGAAACTTACCTATATATTTGATTATTTCTAGAGTATAGTCCACCATCAGCTTGTTAAAATGTCTCTTTTCACCTCTCCAGCAACGTCAGTAAGTCTGAAACGTCTTCCTTGGGTTTTGTATATCATTTTTTCGTGATCAATGCCTAACTGATTCAAAAGCGTAGCTTGGAGGTCATGGACATGCATAGGATCTTTTACAATATTGTATCCAAAATCGTCTGTCTCTCCATAACTGAAACCTGGTTTAATTCCTCCACCAGCCATAAAAATCGTAAAAGATCGGGGGTGGTGGTCTCTTCCATAGTCCGTATCACTCAATTTGCCTTGACAATAATTGGTGCGACCAAACTCTCCTCCCCAAATGACTAATGTATCGTCCAACAAACCTCTTTGTTTGAGATCCATGATTAAGGCTGCTGTACCTTGGTCAACATCCTCTGCCTGACGTTTTAATTGCAAAGGGAGATTGTCGTGCTGATCCCAACCCGTATGGTATAATTGAACAAAGCGAACATCCTTCTCGATCAAGCGACGAGCCAAGAGACAGTTGGCAGCATAGGTTCCGGGTTTGTATGAATTTTTTCCATACATCCTTAAAATATGATCGGGTTCATTGCTAATATCCATAACGTCTGGAACAGAAGTTTGCATTCTATAGGCCATTTCATAATTAGAAATGCGGCTATTGATTTCTGGATCGCCAAAGGTTTTTTCTTGCGCCTCGTTTAGAGCGGCCAAATGATCCAACATTTTTCTTCTTTCACTACTGGAAACCCCTTTAGGGTTTTGCAGGTATAAAACGGGATCCTTGCCCGATCTGAACTGTACTCCCTGATGTAGCGAACTCAAAAATCCATTGCCCCATAAACGAGAATACAAAGGCTGTGGCTGTGGCTTTCCATTTCCTGTTGAAAGCAGAACAATAAAAGAGGGTAAATTATCATTGAGGCTGCCCAAACCATAACTCATCCACGAGCCTATACTGGGTCGACCTGGTAATTGTGAGCCTGTTTGAAAAAAAGTGATCGCAGGATCATGGTTAATGGCTTCCGTGTGCATGGATTTAACAAAACACAACTCGTCCACTACTTTGGAAAGATGGGGCATCGCATCGCTCACCCAAGCCCTAGATTCTCCGTATTGTTTAAAATTAAAAACGCTTCCTGTTACAGGAAATTTATCTTGACCTGCTGTCATCCCTGTCAACCTTTGCCCTTTGCGTATTGAATCTGGCAAATCCATACCCCTGTATTTATTTAGATAGGGTTTGTAATCAAACAAGTCAAGCTGAGAAGGGCCTCCACTCTGAAATAAATAAATGACTCTTTTAGCTTTGGGTGCAAAATGAGGTAAAGGCAATGGACCTGCTTGTAACTGAGGGCCTACCCCAGCATTGGAGTTCATCCCCAATGGGTCCATCAAACTACCCAAGGCCAAACCACCGATACCAAAACCCAAGTTCTTGAGGAAATGACGACGATTGTTGTTTAAAAAATATTTACTTAACTCTTGCATAGTTTAGCTTTTCTGGGAAGTTTCATCTAAATTATAAATCAAAAGGGCCAGTGAGGTATATCTTTTGTGTTCCAAAATTGTTTCACTAATCTCTTCAGCATTTTCCTCATGAAGTGATCCCACTGAATTAAGATAATCAATCATTTCAGAAAGGGCTTTTTTGGTAGGTTTTCTTCCTGTTATACGGCGATGAATTTCAATAATACGATCCTTACTTTTTTTAATATCACTTTTTAGAATCAAGGAGGCAATGGCCTCAGCAGCATTTTGCACTTGTGGATCATTAAGTAGAATTAGTGACTGCAAAGGGGTGCTGGTTTTTTGCCGTTCTACAGTACAATAATCTCTTGTTGAAGCATCAAAGGTGATCATTCCTGGAGGAGGAGCTGTTCTTTTCCAATATGTATAAAGACTTCTTCGATACTGATTTCCATCTGAAGACATAATATATCGTTTCAGAGAATTGGAAGTACTCCCTCCCGTCAAATCGTCCCATAAACCGGGTGGCTGATATGGTTTTACACTGGGTCCTCCTATTTTATCGACAAACAAACCACTGCTCACTAATACATTGTCTCTGATCATTTCAGCGGTGAGTTTTTGTCTCGGATATACTGACAAATATTGGTTTTTGGGATCTGTCCTTAACTGCAAAGCATTAGGTTTACTCGACTGCTGATAGGTAGAGGACATAACCATTCTTTTTACCATCTTTTTGATATCCCAGTCCTCCTCCATAAAAGTTACGGCCAACCAATCCAGTAATTGGGGGTGTGTGGGTAAGGCCCCTTGGTTTCCGAAATCTGAAGGAGTAGCTACAATGCCCATACCAAATAACTGTTGCCATAAATTATTTACTGCTACTCTTGCTGTCAAAGGATTGTTGGGGTCAAAAAACCATTGAGTTAATCCCAAACGATTTTTTGGAAAACTAGGATCAAAGCTTAAAATAGTATCAGGCATACCACCCTCTGCTTTAGCATCTGTAGGAGCATCATAGGCCCCCCGATTCAATATATAAGTGGTACGTAAATTTTCTACCTCATCCATTACCATCACTTCAACATCGGGAATACTGTCAGGCCACTGCACAAAGTGAAGTTCGTTATTGACCACTTCTTGGTTCAATTTTATTTTGGGCCCCGCTACTTCTTGATAGCCTATCCTCCCCTTTTCTTCCAGTCGGTTAAAAAAGCTATACAGGTTAAAAAAGTCCTTTTGTGTCAGTTCATCATATTTGTGGTCATGACAACGAGCACACTCCATGGTGAGGCCCATAAATGACTTGGCAGCTGTTACCGTTCGATCCGCAACATACTCTACTCGGTATTCCTCCTCGATGACCCCTCCTTCTTGGGTAATCATATGGTTGCGGTTGAAACCTGTTGCCAAAATTTGTTCTTTGTTAGCTTCGGGAAGTAAGTCCCCTGCCAATTGCCAAGTAACAAATTGATCATAAGGCATATTTTGATTGTAAGCATGAATCACCCAATCCCGCCAAGGCCACATAAAACGCTCAGTGTCGTCTTGATATCCATTGGTATCAGCATAGCGGGCAATATCCATCCAAACCGATGCCATACGCTCTCCATAGGAAGTGGATTGCAACAACCGGTCTACCACCTTTTCATAAGCATTATTACTTTCGTCTTGAAGAAAATCATCGATTTCATTCAATGTGGGGGGAAGCCCAATAAGATCGAAATACAAGCGCCTTAGCAAAAACTCCTTAGGAGCCTTTGGTGCAGGCTTCATTCCTTTATTTTTCATTTGATCCCCAACGAAATGATCAATCTCATTGGAATTCCAATCGTCAAAATCATTTTCGAGAGGGGTGATTTTCTCAGGGGGAATATAAGCCCAATGGGTTTCCCACGCTGCCCCTTGCTCAATCCATCGCTCAATAATTTGCTTTTCTTTTTCCGTCAACACCAAATTGGATTCTGGTGGGGGCATTTGGTGAGAGGCCCTTGTAGAGCGAATTCGATCAACGAGCTCACTTTTAGTAATTTGAGAAGGGTAAATTATCTGTTTCTCAGGGTTCTCTTCACTGACCCTATACCAATGATCACTCACATCGATTCTAAAATCTCCTTGAATGGCCTTGGGGTCGGGACCATGACACTTATAACATTTATCAGAAAGTATCGGCTTAACATCAAAGTTATAGCTTATCAATTCTGGGATTGAAGTGTCTTCTAGCGCTTCCAATTCAGAAGAACTCAAAACATTGATTTCAGTTTTCGGCTTTTGATTAAAAATTCCCCTAGTAAACAGAGTGAGTCCAAAAGCTACCAAAAAATAGAGTACAGGATTAAACTTTTTCAATGGTTACCATTTGTAAATTATTTTACAATTTAATAAAACTAATTGAAAATTAAGATTTCAATGATTACAGAATAAAACAATATTCTCTGTAGCGCAAAAAAATAAATTAGTAATTAAAAAGTGGTTTGCCCTCCATCAATTGATGTACATCTTTAGCGACAGCTGCTGTGTTATTCTTATCGTCAGGATTGGAAAGGACACGATCTATCAAATCGACCACTGTTTCCATATCTGCCTCTTTAAGTCCACGGGTAGTGATGGCAGCGGTACCAAAACGAATTCCAGAGGTAACAAACGGCGATTTATCATCAAAGGGAACCATATTTTTATTGGCAGTAATTTCTGCCTTTACGAGCGATTGCTCAGCAGCTTTTCCAGTAATGTCTTTGTTTCTTAGATCAATCAGCATCATGTGATTATCGGTTCCCCCAGAAATCAAATGATAGTCTCTTTTAACAAACGCCTCTGCCATCGCATTGGCATTCTTTTTGACCTGTTCCATATAGGCTTTAAATTCGGGCTCAAGGGCTTCTCCAAAAGCAACGGCTTTGGCCGCCACTACATGCTCTAAAGGCCCTCCTTGATTACCAGGAAAAACAGCCATGTCCAATAAGTGAGACATTTTTCGCAACGTACCATTTTTAAGTGCGACACCAAAAGGATTATCAAAATCCTCCCCCATCAAAATCAAGCCTCCTCTGGGACCTCTCAATGTTTTATGAGTCGTTGTAGTCACCACATGACAATGGGGAATAGGATCGGAAAGCAATCCAGTGGCGATCATTCCCGAGGGATGGGAAATATCGGCCAATAAAAAAGCACCAACCTCGTCGGCTATGGCCCGGAATTTTTTAAAATCAATATCACGAGAATAGGCCGATGCACCGGCGATGATCATTTGTGGTTTTACATCTTTGGCAATGGCTAAAATATTGTCGTAGTCCAATCTTCCCGTTTCTTCCTGAACACCGTAAAAATGGGCTTCATACAAGCGACCGGAGAAGTTCACAGGAGAACCATGGGTCAAATGCCCACCATGAGAGAGATCAAATCCCAGGATTTTATCTCCAGGCTTTAAAAAGGCATGAAATACCGCCGTATTGGCTTGTGAACCTGAATGAGGTTGCACATTAGCATAGGCTGCGCCAAACAACTCCTTTGCTCGATCAATGGCAATCTGTTCAATTTGATCGACTACCTCACATCCTCCATAGTAGCGTTTGCCAGGATACCCCTCAGCGTATTTATTGGTCAAAACCGACCCCGTAGCCTCCATTACGGCTGGACTGGTAAAGTTTTCTGAAGCGATCAATTCAATACCATTCAACTGGCGTTGCTCTTCCGAATCGATCAAATTAAAAATTGTAGTGTCTCGTGCTGTCATCGTTCCATAAAATTGAACCACAAAAATACAGTTTTAATAAAATCTTGATTATTTATTATTAAATTAAAATTCAAATATTTTAAACAGTCCAAAACAAAAATCAGAGAGCAATACATAAACCACTGAAAAACAATAGTATAAATAAAAAGTCGCTGAAAAAACACCCTTAATAACTTATCTCTGTATAATTTTGGAGGAGAAAATAAAAAATTTCGTTTGTCGAGAAATCACCACTTAAGCCCCGTCATCACAACGGTATCATGAAGATCCTTAATAAATTGCAAATTCAAGAGGCTGACCGCCAAACCATAGCCAAAGAACCCATTTCATCCATCAATTTGATGGAAAGGGCAGCCATGGCTTGTATGAACTGGATAGTCGAAAGATATGACCACAACCAATCCTTTGTCTTTCTTTGTGGAACAGGGAACAATGGTGGAGACGGACTGGCTCTTTTTCGCTTACTCATCGAAAAAGGCTACCCCTGTACCCTTTACGAATTTCAACTGGGTAAAAATCAGCAAACTGATTATACTCAAAATAGAAATAGAATTAACAAAAACCTTATTCATCCTCTTACTGTTGAGTCACTAAACCAAATTTCACCAAAAGACATTTTCATAGATGCTTTAGTAGGAACAGGTCTTAACCGAGCAATAACTGGAAAATTAAAGCACATCATTCAAACCCTAAATCAACTACCCAATGGTGTACTGTCCATAGACATTCCCTCAGGTTTGTTTTCCGAATTTAACACCAACAATTCGTGTGAAGGAATCGTACAAGCTGATCACACCTTAAGTTTTCAAATGCCCAAATTAGCCTTTTTACTCCCCGAAAAAGGAGGGAAAGTAGGATCGTTTTATATCCTAGATATAGAACTTCTACCCGGCTTTATCAATAATGTAAAAACACCCTACTTTTATCTCACTCCAAAAAAAGCCAAAAGCCTATACCAGGCCCTCAAAAAATTTGATCACAAAGGAAGCAATGGACACCTAATATTAATTGCTGGAAGTAAAGGAAAAATTGGAGCAGCACAACTGAGTGCAAAAGCAGCTTTACGATCAGGGGTAGGTAAATTATCTGTGCTGACCCCACAATGTGGAGTAGAAATACTACATAACACTTTACCTGAAGCAATGATTGAGCATAACACTGGTATTGAATGTTTATCAGGATATTATGGATTAAAATATAATACTGTTTCTATAGGGCCAGGCCTAGGCACAAGTAACAAAACCAAGGATTTTTTAAATTCATTTTTTAATGAAAGTACTTCCCAGATGGTTATCGATGCCGATGCATTAAATCTTATCGCTGCCCATCCAGAATGGATGAATATACTACCCAAAAACAGTATACTCACCCCCCACCCTAAAGAATTTGAAAGACTGGTAGGGACATGGAAAAATGAGGAAGAAAAATTACAGCGTCTAATTCATTTTACTCAAGAACACCAAATTATATGTGTGCTAAAAGGAGCCCATACAGCCATTGCTTTCCCAGATGGTAACATTTGGTTCAATAGCAGTGGTAACCCAGGAATGGCAACTGCAGGAAGCGGAGATGTGCTCACAGGGATTATTGGGGCGCTATTGGCCAAAGGCTATACTCCCGAACAAGCTGCACTATTGGGAGTCTATGTCCACGGACGAGCAGCCGATATCCAAGTTAAATCCCTCGCTCCTACATTTCTTATTGCCTCCGACATCATCAATGGACTAAATGATGTTTGGAAAGAAATGGAAAAAACAGCATAGAAATAGACACTTTGTCATCTTTTTTACTGCAAAACAAGACAATTAGACACCAATTCCAAAGTGGAATAAATCTTGATCGGTAGTCGTAAAAAAAAGCCATGAATCTGAATAATTTTACCCTGAAATCACAAGAAGTGGTCCAAACCGCTCAGCAACTTACCCAACAAATGGGGCATCAACAAATCGAAAACGAACACCTGTTCAAAGCCCTACTCGAAGTTGATGACAATGTATTACCCTATGTATTTAAAAAACTACAGGTCAATTTTTCACTTTTAGAAAAATTGACTGACAGTTCTCTAAAAAGCCTTCCCAAAGTCAGTGGTGGAGAAATAGTGCTGTCACCCAACACATCCAAAACCTTGATCAATGCCATCAACCTCTCCAAAGCCTCCAAAGATGAGTTTGTCGCTACCCAGCACTTGCTTTTGGCTCTTTTCGAGAGTTCAAGCAGCGTAAGTAAAATATTAAAAGACCAAGGCATCACCAAGAAAAGCTTGGAAGCAACTTTGGCTCAACTACAAAAAGGAGAAAAAATAACTTCTGCATCGGCGGAGGATCAATACAATGCCCTAGAGAAATTCGCCAAAAACCTCAATCAATTGGCCAAAGACGCTAAACTAGATCCTGTCATCGGTCGTGATGAAGAAATCCGGCGTTTATTACAAATCATCTCTAGACGAACCAAAAATAATCCCATACTGGTCGGAGAACCTGGAACGGGAAAAACAGCCATTGCCGGGGGCTTGGCCCACCGCATCATCGACGGAGATGTTCCAGAAAACTTAAAAGAAAAGCAAATTTTTGCACTCGACATGGGAGCGCTCATTGCAGGAGCCAAATACAAAGGAGAATTTGAAGAACGTCTTAAAAGTATCATCAAAGAGGTCATTAACAGTGATGGAGACATTGTACTGTTTATAGATGAAATCCATACACTGGTTGGTGCAGGCGGTGGCGAAGGTGCCATGGATGCTGCCAATATCCTTAAACCTGCATTGGCGCGAGGCGAACTGCGAGCCATTGGTGCCACTACCCTTGACGAATACCAGAAATACTTCGAAAAAGACAAAGCCCTGGAAAGGCGTTTTCAAAAGGTCGTTGTTGACGAACCCAATACAGAAAGTGCTATCTCCATACTGCGAGGGATCAAAGAAAAGTATGAAGCCCATCACAAGGTTAGGATCAAAGACGAAGCCATTATCGGTGCCGTGATGCTCTCCGATCGCTACATCTCAAACCGCTTTCTTCCCGACAAAGCCATCGATCTTATGGATGAAGCCGCTTCTAAACTGCGTATGGAAATGAACTCCAAACCCGAGGAACTGGATACACTTGACCGTAAAATCCGACAGATTGAAATCGAAATCGTCGCCATAAAACGTGAAAAAGACAAGGATAAAGTGGCCAAACTCAACGAGGAACTCTCCAACCTCAAAGAAGAACGCAACACCCTGTTTGCCCAGTGGAGTCAAGAAAAAGATCGGGTAGATAAAATTCAACAAGCCAAACAGGAAATTGAAAACCACAAACTACAAGCCGATCGTGCCGAGCGAGAGGGTGACTACGCTACCGTAGCCGAACTGCGTTATGGAAAGATTAAAACCGCTCAAGAAGCCCTAGATAAACTTCACCGCGAACTGATGGAATATCAAGAAAGTGAAACCCTCATCAAAGAGGAAGTCAACTATGATGATATTGCCGAGATAGTCGCAAAATGGACTGGTATCCCCACCACTAAAATGTTGCAAACCGATAAAGAACGTTTACTCAATCTAGAAAAGGAAATCCACAAACGCATGGTCGGTCAAGAGCCTGCCGTAGAAGCTGTATCCGATGCCATTAGGCGGAGCCGCGCAGGATTGCAAGACGAAAATCGTCCGATAGGCAGTTTTCTTTTTCTGGGTACTACAGGGGTAGGAAAAACGGAATTGGCCAAAGCTTTGGCCGAGGTACTCTTTGACGATGAAAACAATATCACCCGTATTGACATGAGCGAATACCAAGAGCGTCATGCAGTAAGTCGATTGGTAGGAGCCCCTCCTGGCTATGTAGGTTATGACGAAGGAGGACAACTAACCGAGGCTGTCAGAAGAAAACCCTATTCCGTGGTCTTATTGGACGAAATTGAAAAGGCCCATCCCGACACCTTCAATGTCCTATTGCAAGTACTTGATGAAGGTCGACTAACAGACAATAAAGGACGTACTGCTGATTTTAAAAATACCATAGTCATCATGACCTCAAACCTTGGAAGTCATGAGATTAAAGCCAGCTTCGAAGCCCATAAAGATTTTAACGAAGCACATGAAAAGGCCAAAGATGCCGTTTTACAATTGCTAAAAACCACCATCCGACCCGAATTTCTCAACCGAATCGACGACATCATTATGTTTTCTCCTCTGACAGCTAGAGAAATTGAATCGATTGTCCGACTGCAATTCGATATATTAACCCAAAGATTGGAGCAGCAAGCATTAAAAATTTCAGCTTCTGACGAGGCCATTTCCGCCCTTGCAAAATGGGGTTTTGACCCTGAATATGGAGGTCGACCTGTGAAGAGGGTCATGCAGAAAAAAGTCCTCAATGCATTGAGTAAAGAACTCTTGGCTGGAAAAATATCCTTATCAAAACCCGTTTTGGTGGACTATTTTGATGATCAAATCGTATTCCGAAATACCGAAAACGCTTAGAAATAAGTTGTTAACTTTGGCGCGTGCAAAAACGAATCAACATACAAAACAAAAAAGCGCGTTTTGAATACGAGTTTCTCGATCAATTTACCGCTGGGGTTGTATTGACTGGAACCGAAATCAAATCCATTCGCAACAGCAAGGCTTCTATAGCCGAAAGTTTTTGTGAATTTAATGAGAGAGGCGAGCTGTTTGCCGTCAATATGTACATCGAAGAATACGCCTTTGGCACCCGTTTCAACCATCGCCCACGTGGGAGCAGAAAGCTTTTACTCAACAAAAGAGAATTGAATAAGCTTTTCAAACAGGTCAAGAATTCTGGATTGACCATCGTACCGCTAAAGCTTTTTATTAACGACAAGGGCTTTGCCAAAATGTTGATCGCCCTTGCCAGGGGTAAGAAATTGTATGACAAAAGAGAAACCCTTAAAGATCGGGACAACAAAAGGAATTTAGATCGCGTCAAAAAAAGTTTTAATAAATAATTTATTTGTTAGCTTTAGATCAATTCCAAATCCTAAATAATGACATCATCATCCCCTAAAAATGAAACAGGCATCGAAAACCATTCCCCAAACTCTTCTCCCAGCCTGTTTTTGTTCAGTGTATTTTTTATAACTGTAATACTTCCCTCCATCCTTTCGGCACAACTGACAGGTAAGGTTACAGACAGCATCAACCAACCTTTAACAGGGGTCAGTGTTTATATTAAAAATACTTTTGTTGGCACTGTCACCAATCAAAACGGTGAATTCTATTTGAGCGATCTTCCAAAAAAAAAAGGGGAAATCATATTTAAAAGTTTGGGATATAAAACCATAAAACACCATTATGATTTAGAATCCCTCCCCCATTATTTTGAAATAAGCTTGAAAGAAGAACTCATTTCACTTCAAGAGGTAACACTCAATGCAACAGAAAACCCTGCCAATGCTATCATCAGAGCCGCCATTGAGAAACGAAAAAAATACCTATTACAAGATCAAACCTTAACGGCCAACTTCTACTCAAAAGGCATCATTAGTACCAATTCAATGCCCAAAAAAATATTGGGTCAAGAAATAGATGTTTCTGACCAAGCCCTAGACTCCACCCGATCAGGGATATTATACCTATCAGAAACCTTCTCCAAGATTTATAAAGAAAAAGGGAAGTTTAAGGAAGTCATAACCGCTTCAAAGGTCAGCGGCGATGAACAAGGGATTACCTTTAACAGTGCCAGTGATGCGGAATTTAACTTCTATCAAAGCACGGTAAACCTTGGCAATGAATTGATCTCTCCCATAAGTCCAGTTGCTTTTTCTTTTTATAAATTTCGATTGCTGGGAACATTTTATACCGATGATGGGCATTTGATCAATCAAATAGAAGTCAAAAGAAAAAACAAGACCTCCCCCACTTTTGAAGGCGTTATTTATATTGTTGAAGACGATTGGAGTTTTTATGGTATCGCCCTTGAAATCAATCGTATGCAAAGCTCCATTACCATTTTGGATCAGTTTAGAATCAAACAAAACTTCAACTATGATTCCGTTTCCAAAAGATGGATAAAAAGTGATCAAGTCATTGATTTTAAGTTGGGCATCTTTGGGTTTAATTTTTTGGCTCAGTTTTCAGGGGTTTACACCCAGTATGACTTTGATCCCGTTTTCGAAAACAAGACCTTTGGTAAAATGGTTTATAAAATCGAAGAAGGAGCCAACCAAAAAGACAGTCTTTTTTTACAAAGCAGACCCATTCCTCTCACCAAAAAAGAGCTTTCCAATTACGTCAAAAAAGACAGTATCGTAAAAGCCCATGAGGCTCCAGCCTATTTGGATTCATTGGACCGTGAAGTCAATCGTTTAAAATGGAAGGATTTTATAGGGAAAAGAATTCAAAACACTCAAAAAGAGACTTCCTATGGATTTTCAATCCCACCATCAGCAGTTCATTTCAATACGGTTCAAGGCTATAATACTAGACTGAACCTTTACTACAATCGGAATTGGGAAAAGGAAAAAAAATCTCTGAAAATCAATTCCAATCAAGTTTATGGTTTTTCGGATGAGCAATGGTACCCCAATATTCAAATTGATTATCTCATGAATAGTGTGTACTATCCCAGGTGGTCATTGAAACTGGGCAGAAGTTTGGATCAATTTGATGGTGAACAACCCTTTTCCCTGCTTTGGAATGATGCCTATAGCCTATTATTGAAAGAAAACTATTCCAAATGGTATCAAAACACCAAAATGGAAATCAATTTTAAAAGTTATCTCAAATCAGATTTTTATTTTTCCACCACCCTAGGCTACTTTGATAGAAACCCGAGATCAAATACTTCTGACTTCTCCTACTTCAACAAAAACAAAACCTATCAGAGCAACACCCCCAAAAACCCGTATTATGATTTCCAATCACACAACCTCAAAAAATACACTATATCGCTAGAATTCCGCCCCCAAAACCAATATTACCAATACCCCAACCAAAGGTTTTACACCCAAAAGGAAAACTACCCAAAATTAAACTTGCAGTTTACCCAAGCACTGGGCAGTTCAGTTTCCCGATACAACTTTATAAAATTGGATTTTTCTTATGATCAAACCCTGTCCCTTGGGCTTATAGGAGAAGCTTTTTTAAAAATTAAAACAGGGCGCTTTTTGCAAAAAGAAAGCCCTGCTTTTATGGATTTCAATTATTTTCATGGCAATGAAATTCTTTTTGGAAAAACAACGCCCTATTTAAATCAATTCAATCTATTGCCCTATTACCAATACAGTACTGCTAATGACTATTTTTTGACCCACTGGGAACACCGATTTAAAAAATGGGGAGTGGGCAACTGGCCATTGATTCGCTTACTCAAAAGTGAATTTATCGCAGGCTTTCACAGTTTGGCCATACAGGGGCAAAAACCCCATTTCGAAGTCAATATAGGCCTAGATAAACTAGGGTTTGGGAAATTTAAAATACTTAGGCTTGACTATTTTTGGGCTTTAGGAAAGCTCAATCTAAATCAAGGATTAAGAGTTAATCTTGCACTTTAATTCCGATCTTTTAACAAGGGAACAAACTTAAAACTCCCAAAGGTTTTTTTGTCAAATGCTTTTTCTCCTGTTCGAACATAACGGGTCATAATTTGATCTTTTGAACCTACAGGGATCACCAGCTTCCCTCCTATGGCCAATTGTTCCAGTAAAGGCTTTGGTACTTGAGGCGCTCCTGCCGTAACAATGATAGCGTCAAAAGGAGCCTTCTCTGGCAAACCTTTATAACCATCCCCAAAAATCACTTTTTTGGGGGTCAAACGCAATTTTTTAAACAGTAAAGCTGTTTTTTTAAACAACTCCTGTTGTCGTTCTATGGTATATACCTTAATCCCATCAAAAGTCATCAATACCGCCGTTTGATAGCCCGAACCCGTTCCAATCTCTAGAACGCTATCCCCTTTTTTTAACTCCATTAACTGCGTCTGAAAAGCCACTGTATAGGGCTGTGAAATCGTTTGTTCGGCGGCAATGGGATAGGCCTTATCCACATAAGCATAAGCCTCCAATCCCTTGTCCATAAACAAATGACGACGGACATCACCGACCGCTGTCAAAACTCTTTTGTCCTCTATTCCCTTTTCTTCTAGCAGTTTGACCAACTGCCTTCTTTGTCCTTGATGCTTGGTTGTATCCGTCATGACCACAAAAGTAATCAGTTCCGAAAAAAAATCAGAAAAAGATGGTATTTTTGAACAAAGACATTAAAATGATCAAAGCAGGTGTATTGGGGGCAGGTCATCTAGGAAAAATTCACCTCCGTTTGTTGGATACTTCTAACCATTATGAGTTGGTGGGTTTTTACGATCCCAATACTCAAAATGCAAAGGCCCTATCCAAAGAAAAAGGCTATTCCCTCTTTGAAAGTGCAGAGGCTTTGATTGAAGCCTGTGACATGATCGATATTGTTACCCCTACCCTCAACCACCACGAAGTGGCTTTAAAAGCCTTAAAAGCAGGAAAACACATCTTTATCGAAAAGCCCATCGCCAACAGTTTGGCCGAGGCCCTAGAAATAACACAAACAGCAGCACAATACGGACTGCTGGGTCAAGTGGGACACGTAGAACGCTTTAACCCCGCCTTTAAAGCCGTAAAAGACTCCATCACCCACCCCATGTTTATCGAATCCCACCGCCTGGCGGAATTCAACCCTCGTGGTACCGACGTACCTGTCGTTTTGGATTTGATGATTCACGACATCGATATTGTACTGAGCATCGTCAATGACAGGGTTAAATCTGTCTCCGCTTCTGGCGTTTCGGTCATCAGCAGTACTCCCGATATTGCCAACGCCCGGATCGAATTTGAAAACGGCTGTGTAGCCAACCTTACCGCCAGTAGAATTTCTTTGAA
>Ga0115571_1000366_pt1 | contig 34205 bp, 38 predicted proteins | sample COGITO_mtgs_1205_FD_87293 | JGI IMG/M metagenome (GOLD analysis project Ga0115571, IMG submission 87293) | Pelagic marine microbial communities from North Sea - COGITO_mtgs_120531 | ecosystem: Environmental > Aquatic > Marine > Epipelagic | place: Germany:Helgoland, sampling site Kabeltonne...
AAATAAAAGATAGTATATCAATAAAATTTTAAACATTTAACATTTATTACATTAAAAAAAAATATTCTACAATATCCACCAACTATTGATGAGCTTTACGTCTTTGTTTTGTTCTATAATCGGAGCTTGATTCCGACGTATCATCAGTATCAATAAATTTCTGCACAATACCAAAGAACAACCTCTTCCATGTATCCTGAATTTCATCCCGACATTTAGCCCCAGTAATCACAACCTTACCACTTCTAAAAATCAAGAATACTAATTTAGGAGCAGTAGTACGAAAGACCAACCCTGGAAACAAGTCTGGTTCATATGAAACATAGGGCCCATATGAACTTGCCAATTCGACCAATTTCAAAGAATGACTAATTTCCGCAGAAGCAACAATATTTTGAATTTTGAAATCTCTAAAAGACACAGGAATGCCGTGTTTTTGTAAAACTCTAACATATTTCCGTCCAGCAAATCTTGATTCAATTTCTGTTTTAGCACCCGTACATACCATATTACCAGATGCAAAAGCCAATGCGGTTGTCCTTGGTTCTCTAATTCTCAACGATGCTGCTGCAAATTTCTGCGGATTATATTCAATAAAAGGTTTTTCAAGTGCAATCGCGCGTAAGTCAAGGTGGTCCACTCCTAAATTAAATGTAGCAACAACGTTTTGTAATGTGAACGGTGGTAGCTTTAAACCTTTTATTGGTATACATTGAAGGAGTGTGGGGTCGATACGCTTTCTTTTGTTTTTTCTTTTTTTTGGTTCAGACATTTGTTTCTGTGTTTTTTGTTTAATATCCATTATATATATTATTCCATACATATTCTGTTTTTTATATCCTATTTTAGTTTCTGTTATATGTATTTGTGTGTTTATCCGAAAAAATCATAATATTTATATTCGTCTATTTTATCATCTGTTGGTAGATTATCTATGAATTCATGATGTACAACTGCAGTATAACAATGTTCATCAAACCAGTCTTTTGTCATTTTATAAAAGCCTTGACCTGGTCCTGTTGGTCCCCAGCTATTTTGAACTTGAAAGGCTGCGATTTGATTAGGTATTATTTGATTGTTTTTGTTTTTATCCCTTTCGTATTGTATACCGGTTATTAACATTGCATGGTTGCATCGAGCCCGACCCCATTTCATTCTATCTATTTTGGACATTTTCAAGTCTATGTCTAAAAATATATCCGGTCTAAATAAATCTTTAGTCATTCCCTGTAATTTTCTAGAAAAATCTTCATTGACATTACATGCGAACCAGACACCAATATTTTTTTGAATACTCATTGTTATTACATTTGCTATATCATCCATATTCGTATTGAGAAATAATTCTGGTATTGCTCTTAAATTTTGGTGTTGTGTTTTATACCATTTATTGTATTTTTTTCTTGGGTCATTAATGAGTTGAACATGTTTACCAATGTTATATATACGATTGGCATCATTAAACATGTCAATCGGACTATCATATATCCCATCCTCTAAAGGAATATTAGTTGTAACCGTTACAGGTAATTTACTTTGAAAATTTTGTGGTATTTTTGATTTACATCGTATAATAATTTGACCATGAGGTGGTTTTCCCATACATAAAGATAACACACGCTCTGCTCTTTTGAGACATTCTTGAATAAAATCCTCATAATTTTCATTACTATCTTTAATTTCATGACATTTCTGTAAATCTTTAGCCAACATTTCAGACATTCTTCTATTCATTTCTTTAGAATTTTTACTTTGCCAAGATTCACCGTATGACTTTTTAGGAACTACCCCATACTTTTCAACAAGACGTCTAAATATAATCCAATTACCACCATCGCTTAATAAATTAAACAATCGCTCCCTTTTCTCTTCCTCTGACATTTTTTCATAGTAAAAAAGATTAAGGACCGATTCATACTGTTCAAGGTAATGCCAAAAAAATAAGTATGCTTGACTAAGTTCAAAGTCTGGACCCAAATTATATTTATTAATGAAATAAGGTCTCAATATATTCAGACCTGCAAACATCCAACATCGTCCACTGAACCATTGGTTACATGGTATAACAGGTGTCAGAGCAATATCATAACATCTATTTTCCAATATAGCGGCCTTTTTAGGGTCTCTATCAATAAAATTCATCTGAAAATTTTGAATAGCTAACCCTGCTGGCGTTTCATCTGGTTGTGGTAATTTTTTTAACCATTCGATGATTGTTTCATAGTTAAATTTCTTATTTTCTGATATTAATTGAAGTTTCTTTTTATTTATAGATTCAACTATCTTTTTATATTTTTGTTCACGTTCCTGTGTTTGATGAAGCAATATCTGATTTTTTTCAAGTAATTCAATGTTCTGTTGATTTTGCGCTTCTAATTTACGAAGAGTATCTATAACATTATCATTATTCAGTGCTGAAGATTCATTATCCAATACCGAAGATTCATTATTTATAGTATGCGTACGATACATTTCACCACCAAACATTTACGCTATATATACATCATATTTTTACAATTTATATGCATCACACTACCGACAAAGTACACAACCAAGATTCATAATAACCAAGATTCGCATACCAACTAAAAAATGTAAGGAATATGTTATTTTTTTTTAGTTAATGACATATAAGAGTAAAAAATAAAAATGTTTCCAATGACTAAATTTAATGTTCTCAATTTTCGTAGACAATCTGCACCAAAATTAACAACTTCTCAACGGTTGAATAAAAGAACTAATAAGCAAGATACGTTTCATGATATCCAAAATGATGCTGGTTATTCATTCAAGATGGTAACACCTCCATGTAATGCATTATTTCCTCATTTAAATGAGGGTGGTAATTTCGGTGGTAAATTTTCTCAAACTAAAGAAGTTGCAAAGATTACTACTAATTTGGTTCGAGATGGTTCTGATACGGCATTTAAATCAGAGCGGGAAGATTATTTCGATTATATGTCTAAATTTAATGATAACTGTTTAGAACAAATGTACAATTCTGATATTGGTGGTTCAGCTACTGCAATTCGTGCCAAAAATGAGAAACGTTATGGTAAGAAAAAAACAAAAGAGGAATTAGAAGCTATGTCTCTTAAAGCATATAAGAAAAATGCTATGGTACCTTTAAAATCACGTGATGGTGATTTGCAGTTGACTGTTAAATGTAAAGCATATAATAACGATTTATCACCTCGAGATATTCGTTACGTGCAACCTGTTGGTGATAAATATGTAACAATGGAAGAGTCTCCTGAAATTAGAAACGGTGCATTATTGTCCATTCCATTTACTGTTCGACCTTTCGCTATGTCAAAGGATAAGTATGGACTAACATATACTATGATACCGGATATTATTGTTTATTCAACTGGTAATGGTCGTCAGTCCGCTACTATGGAAATGATTGAGACACCATGTCGTCCATATACATTCAAAGTTGCTGAGGGTAAAGAAGGTAAAGTTTATTTGAATATATTGGATAATGAGTCTATTCCTATGGAAATGAGGGCAGTAGCTTCTGAAGTAGTATTTTCAGATTTGACTGGTACTGGTACACTTGGTCGTATTTCTGGCGTTACTGAATCAACAGCTAAATATTCGGCTGTTACAAAAGAAGATATTGATAATCCTGAATCTGTGGCCTTTTTTGATTATATTGAAAAAATGCAAAATGATATTATTGATTACGCAATTAATAATGAAAAATTATTGATAAAATTAAAGGATGATTCTAAAGAAGATGCTACTGATATGTCCACTGAAACAGGTGAATCTTATGAGAGTTGTTTTAGAACAGTTATTATGGATGCTTTTAATCCTGTCATTTCTAAACGTGACGAAGATAAATATAGACAATTGCGCTTTAGTCAAAATGTCTATAATAAAAATGGTTCTCAAAATCAATTGTTGTGGTCTTTTTCTGACCCATCGTTGACTACTGATGATATTCGTCGTGGTTCTGTTATTGCTCCTGTTTTGCGTCCGTCAATCTATTTTATGCCTGATGGAAAATTTGGACTAAAATTGGGCATATCTTTGAATCATAATATTCGTTTAGATTCAAATCCTGAAAGTTCTGGTAATAATGCTTCTGGAGTATTGTATAATTTGGACCGTTTGAAAGATGAACGTCCTGCTAAACGTGTCAAGACTGAGCTTTAAGTCATTCGTTTATATGTATGAATGTGTGAATGTCATTATGTCATTATGACTTGATAAAAAATTATTATATAAAAATAAACGTAATTATAATAAAATATAAATAAATATCAGTATAAAAAATTTAATACAGTATTTTTGTTAATACAGTTAATTGTATAATTATAACTATAATTGTCGACACTATAGAGATGCACAACATCCATATCCATCCAAAATCATAAGTAACAATTGTCATCAATGAAAAAGTTAGCGATGGCCATATTTGCCAAGCAAGAATGTACACATGTTGCGCAGTAATATCAGTTCCAATAGATGTACATGTTGAATGTGCTAATAAAGCAATTGATATAATAGGAAGATTCGAAAGAATTCCAACAACTTCAGTCTGTCCATTCTCTACAAGTACAAACACGATGTACATCATTGTTGTCACCACTATATTTGTTAATATCACATATTTCCAAGTAATAGTGAGATTACTTTTACTCGGATGTTTTGGAATACTAATAAGATTCAAGAAGTTAAAGATTGCAGCGACACATCCAATAATTCGTAAAACCATTACATTTTTAAAAAACCAAACGCCAGATGCACAACAACCTCCTGTAATTAGAGCTATTATCCATATAATTGTCCATAAACCATGTCTTTCAAATCTAGGTTCTCGACCATTATATGAAATTATTCCAATAGTAAACACGAGAAGGAAAAGAACCGGTATGACATGACTGCCGAAATTGAACCAAGTTGCATTCAAAAATTCTTGTGGTACATGATTGGTTGATAATGCGAATACTGTAGTAACTACTATATTTCTTGCAGGTAGCCAAGTAAAAATAAGAGCTTTATCACCTGCTTGCCATATGATAAATAATAAAAAGTTGGTGACTGCTAAAGCGGCAAGTATTGATATCCACATATTAGTATATATATGTTGTTGATTATATAGTACATGTTGGTCACAACTCCCGACATGACAGACCGGTTATCATCATTAGAAATGGGTGTTGTACAATTGGATAAAAGGATAACATCGTTGGATTCAAAAGTTGTAGAGATAATATTACAAAATGAGAAACTTGCGGAAAATCAAGAAAGTGGTTTTCGTGAATTACATTATCAAAATGAGAACATGATAAAAACAATTAAAAAAATGAAGAATCAATATACTTCCAAATGTCAAATATATACATTTGGATTTGGATTAGCTATTTGGACTTTTTTCGTTGCTTTTATGGTATGGCGATAATTTTACATTTAGCGATAATTTCGTTCATTCTATATTCTAAAAAAAAAGTGAAGGTCTATATTCTAAAATCGGTATAGCATCTGTGACATAAACAATATATTCAGATAACCCACATGTATTATATCCCCTTTCCAAATATATATAACCATCTATACCCCATGACTTTCCCCAAGAATTTTTTATAATCCATGCATCTTTGGTATATCCAACAATAGTGACAGCATGGTCAATATCTGTGCCACATAAGTCATGTGTAAATATACCACCAATATAATTATCCCAATTTTTAGAATCAACACCAATAGTAACAGGTCCATATGCATGCAAAATCCATTCTAATTCTTTTTCAGCATTTTTGTTGATTTGATGTTCAATAACTTTCCAATTCAAAACACTGACATATGAATGCATTTTATATCTTGGACATTCATCCATCCCCCAAAAATAAGGCCCATCATTTTCTAATATAACCGAATGATGTCTAGCATATTCAAACACATATTCCATCAAACCACCATCACATCCATCATTTGTATTTTTAGCGGTTGATGAACAATCTATCAGATGTTCAACTGATAAAGTTTTGGGTTCATTTTTCCTTGACCAAAATTCGAGTGTCGTTGCAGCTGCAAATGCATAACATCCCCCGCATTCTCCTTGATTTCTGACTGGTGTTACATAAGATATACCATCCACATTTCTCCAGTCTATAGGTGGTAAAGATTTCGGTACACCTAAATGCACATGTATATTTTTATCTTCTCGTTGAATATCTTCATGAAAACTACGCATTAAATGTTTATTTTGAAGATTTTCATGAGAAAAAATATCAGAACGCGACGTTTGTCCAAATATTTTATTTTTCTTTCGATGTTGCTTGGCAATATTTATGCGTTCCGCGCGTAGTTTTATTTCTGTATGATTTGCATATTTTTTTGAGAATTTTTGCATGTATTCGCAAATAGCATTTTCATGACCACTGTTATAACAGTCAGAAGCATTTAGTGAATATACTTGAATACATTTAAGAAAAAATAAAAATATGAAACACTTAAGCATTTTTTCAATTATAGAATCTATATACAACAATTTATACTGTTATGTCACAAATATATAGGAGTATGTCTTATACACATGGTCCACATATTGAATCCAATAACGTATATTATTGCGGTGATAATCGGACAGCTACATATAAATCTAAAACTATCCGAGTAGCACCACCAGCATGGTTAGTTGCAGATTGGATGTTGGCAAGGCATAATGGTCAACCTATCTCAAAATACGAAGAAAAAATGTGTGAAATGTGTACTGATAATAATGCTATATTATGGTTACGTGATTATTTGAGATAATCTAATATGTATTTGTTTGTTATTTGTATGATTAGTGATGCTTGTGTTATCGAAGTAATTGTATAATATCTTGTAGTGATGGTCAATGCTATATTTTGTACATTTTTGAAAAGTTTTGGGCTATTATTATCTGAAATAACTTGTGATATTTCTTGTAATTGCTTATTTGCATACTTTAACTTGTTGCCACCTGTAGATATATCTGGTGATAGTCCAAACCCCAATTTAATGAGTAATTGTTTTAGAGTTTGAATTTGTTGTAAGAAATGAACAATCATATATATGAATATATTTTTCAGTTATATATGATTTTATAGAGATATGATTTTGATAGGTTTGGTAATGGTCACAACTCTATACTAGATATACGAAATTGAATTAAATACATAAATAAATTTAAAATTAAAAACGATTACAATCCATATTTGATACTAATATCAATTTGTATTTAATATCTAAAAAAATAAACACAAATGTCATTATTCAAAACATATTCACCAAAACATTTATATATTGAAACAGTACGTCTTACCAACACAATATTCCACAAAGCCCCAGTTATCGACGTTGACCCATCCAGTTACTTTCAATCTGTATCACAGATGCACAATTTCATCATACAAGATTTAAAAGGAATATTCCCCGAACAACAGGAACAAACGACGAGCGCACAAATAACAATCGACCAACTTCACAAGACACTTTCCGAATTGGAACAACTACTATTCGGCACAATCTCAAATTTCGAATCCACCATCGAAGGATGTTGTTTATATACCAAGCACATCCATCAAAAACTATCATTCAGCAAAAGTAGCTGTAAAATATTATAATAAAATGAACATAAATTTTTTCACACAGTCAATAGATGTTTACCATAATGATGCATAAAGCCAATAACAATATCCAAAGCCATTTTTTTATCATCATCACTCTGAATATCAGCCAATGTACTAACATTATCAAAAGGATTATGAACATATGAATTAAAATCATCATCATACGCAGCTAACTGTTTACGAATATACATCATCAATCGAAATGAATCAATACCATTTTGTCCATTTTTCTCAGTACTAGCAACCATAACATTCGACACCCATCCAGTATACATAACATCTGGACAAACCGACGCTTCTTTTTTCGCAACAGAATCCAATTTAATTTTCTTAGCACTACCTCTAGTTTTCCTAGATATGGAAAGACCACCCCTTTTAGCTTTTTTCTGCGCGACAAAATCATCTGGTATAAAAGGCAATACTACCGAAGTATTTTCAGTTAACCTCACTGTCAATCTATTATCCGGTGGAATACTATGAATATTAATATTATGAAAACATTGACTATACAATCTTTTTGGCAATGACGCAAAAGCATTATTTGAACCAAGAACTTTATGATGAAATTTACCAGATTCTTTTTCATATGTAATAAAAACATTTTTTGCAGTTATTTGAGAACGCAAATCTCTGGACTTGGTAGAACATGTCAAAGCAATACCCGGATAAAGTATTCGCTCCTCTATATTATCCACACGAGGGACTTTTTTGTTATACCATCGACTGAAACTTTGTTGTGTTAAAGGTGGTAAAGTGAATTCCATGTAAAATAAAATTCCCTATTTTTATACATTTATAATACGACAAAAAATCATACACATTTGGATTCAAAGTCACTTTTGTTTGACATAAGATTTTTTTTTTTACCTTCACGAAAATAGGATATAACCTCAAAATGTCTACAAGTCATATGGTAGAACCATTTGCAGTTTGGGGTGAAAATAACTATTGTCAACCAGAAAATCATGGTAAAACGACCGGTATAAACGAATATATCGTCTTAAATGTACCACGTACAATGTTTCGTCGTGCTGCTTCTTTATTTTCGGACGTCCGTCATACCGAATCATCTTCTCGTTGGGATGAAATTACTATGCAATTATTTATCCAAATGATACACGAAACAATAAGTATCGATGAAAGTCAAAAATCAAAAATTAAAGTTTTTCCTTTTGTAAAAGCATGGTTGGAATGGGTTCCATTTAGTAATAGTAAAGAAACAAATAATGACAATAATAACGATGAAAGTGAATATGATAGCCATAAAGCATGCTGTTATAGAATTCATGCTGTCACTTTAACAGCAGCTGTTAGTTTTGGTAATTCGCTTTCTCGTATATTAAGCACAGCTTCTGAAAGTCATGCGGAGTCAATAAATCGAAAAATGACTTCACGTAAAGTCGACCCAATGTCCGGTCTTCAAACTTATCAAAAGTGGATGAGATTGAATGGAATGGAGATGTATCTTCGTACAATTTGTGATAGATATAGTTGTAGTAAAAAATATACGTCACAATTGGATAAAATTTTGGACCCAAATGTTAAATTATCTGGTCATAATCCCGCTAATCCTGTCCGGGTTTTTGATTTGGATACAGCATTGAGACTAACTCCTCGAGATAGTAATGGTGTATTGTTATGTGATAGTAGATTTACTGATAGAAATAACTATACATATGACGACAGTGTGGGTGAGCCAGTTGCGATGTTAAAGTTTCCATCTCAAAAACATGTTCGTCTATTAACTCCTGGTGAAATGCATCCTCAAGTTTTTTGTGGTAAATATTTGCCAGACCATCAACATTGGATGAATATACAAAAAGATTTACCATCTAAAAGGTTAAAAAATGATGAAGAATATGACAATACTGTAGAAAATGAATATGATATTCGTACTGCACGAGATATGGAACGCGCACGATTAGAAGGTTTTGCTGACCGTTCATCTTTTGCTGAATTGGCTCAACAATCGAAAATTAGATACACAAAAAAATGTTTATCATTCGAGGGAACTGATGAATTTCCAGAAAAATATACACAGTATCAAGAATGGGCTATTCATGCATTCAAACATCAATGTCTAGACCCTGAAGCACATATATCATCAGTAGTTTCAAAAATGATAACTTGGCGTGAAAAAAATCCAAATGCTGGTATTATCAAGCATCATATTGTCGACCAAACATTATCCGTTTTTGCAAATCGAACACTTCGATTGATGGAAGAATATGAACAATATTGTCTCATATCAACAGCACATCGTATGATGTTTTTGATTATGCATGCTCGTTACGATGCCTTTCGAAGAGATTTCGGGCTCCATTTCAATTGTTTCCAGGCAGGTGATGGCGCAACCTCTAAATCGTTTCTTTTTGACCTCATGGCTAAAATGAGTATTGGCGGTACTATCGAAGTATTGACCTATCAAACTGGTAAAGCTGATGCTGTAGATGGTAATCGTAATGATATCACAACAGTATGTCATGAAGCACCACCAGGGATGTTTCGTAGTGCTAAGAATCCAAATGTTGATTCTACACAAGAAGCAATGTTTAAAGAGAAATTGACATCACAAAGAGTGACAGCTAAGATATGGTGTCAGGACGAAAGCACCGGTAAACGTACTGCTCGTTTGACAAAATCTGAATGTGTTGGTGTTTGGATGGGTGCCACTAATGACCCTCCTTCTCAAGTAGAAGAAGCATTAAAGACACGTTTCTTTTGGGGTAATTTCGAAAAACGTCAACGTCGTGGAAGAGATATTGATGATTGTATGAATGGTGAACGTATGATGTCATCTGAAGATAAAGCTCATCGTAATAAGTTTTTCTTGGAATGTAAAGAAGAACAATATCGTGTCATGGTTGTTGAAAAGGCTATATGGGCAGGTGTGATTAAAGATGTTAATACAACTGCTACTAATATTGTTCTTCCAAGAATGAAGAATAAAATGACCAAGAATTCTATTATTTGTCCTGGTCCTCGTGATTGGGACCGTGTCAAAATATTTGCGAGAAATTTAGCTATTGTTACTGCTATTGAACGTGTATGTAATTTACCTGGTGGCAAATATTTTGGTAAGACATTTTCTGAAGAAGCTTTAATTTATTTAGAGCCACATCTTTGTGTCACTGAAGAAATGGTTCTTTTTACTTTGTCGTTATTATCGGACCAATTTCGTTCACCTATTGAGCATAAAATTTTGAATACTATTTGGAATATGGAAAAAAATAACCCGAAATTTAGTGGACCGGATAATCAAGAAGATTCTGTTGAATATATTAAACTTGATAAATTGCAGGGATTACCTCGAAAAATTAATTCTAGAATGCCATTATCAAATGGTAAGACATCCATTAATAATATTTTTAATTTTTTGCTACAAATGGAGAAACATTCCGTCAAAACTGAAAAATATAAAATGCCTACTGTTGTTAGTGGTAGTACTGCGCGTGATAATAAATTTCCTGTTCCAAGTGGTGGTAAGCAAATTGTGCAATCATTGACACGGACTCATGAGGGTGTCTTTATTCATGTCAGTCATATTTTGGCTCATAATTCAGATAATGATGATAATGTCTTTGGTATATTGAAATCTGAAACACATCGAAATTCGAAACGGAAGAGATTGATTACTGCTTGTCCGGTCTCTAAAAATTCGTTTCATATTTTGAAAGTTATTGATAGAAAACCAGGTGGTAACGAATTGCATTATGGAAATGTACTTGCAAATACTTCTACCTCTAGATGGATTACAGGTACATCTGAAGAAGATGCTAAGTCGAGAACAGCCGGTGGGTATACTATTGATAGAGATATTGACGAATATACCAGTGAGAAATGGTCCAAAATAATTGGTAAAGAAACATTTACACCTAGTGAAGTCATCGATAATATATTAGAACATCAAGAATATGTGAGAAAAGATGTTCGTTATCCAGATATGTTAATGAAAATTGAAGGTGATAGTGATTCGGATATTGAAATTTCTAATATTGGTGATTCGATTCCTTGTGCAAATATTGTCAGTGTTGGCGATGTTGTTGGGAAAAAAAGAAATTTTAAAGAAGTTGATTTTGTATCGGAATTTGATGTTAAAAAGCAAAAAGTATTCCCACAAATGAATATTAATAATGTTATGGGTAGTAGTAATATGACGTATTAGCATTATGACGTTGATTTTCATAGTATAATTGTGAAAAGAACGATTTTTTTGAGCGTATAGTAGCGAATTTCACCATGAGACTTTTATAGTAGTGTAATTCATTTGGAAATAAAATTCCAATTCTATATAGATTTATAATAAATAATATAAAAAAAAATCCAGTGATAATAAAAGAATTTTTAATATTAAGTGTATTTAACAATGAATTGTTATTGTATTTAGATGTTGAAAAGGGATTGGATTGAACAAATTAGCACTTGTGTTAACATGGGTAAAACTTTCAATCATTCAATGACAGGTCCTGATAAACGTCATCTTTTATTCGCGTGTGATTTCTTTCGTAGATTAAACCATGATGTCATCGTCGATATAGAACCAACTGATAAGAATTCAGTAATATCTGTGGTCGTTCATCCATTTAAAACTTGTCTGGAGTTGACATTATCAAGGAATTCAACTTTAAATGAATTGATTTCAAGTATTGATATTAATGTTACAAAAATAAGAGTCAAAGGTTGTGGTACAGTGGTTGATAACGTGCTTAATTTTACCGATTGGGCACTTTGTCATGGTTGGTATGTAGAAAAAACATTTTTGAATACATTGACAATCAATTCTTCTGAAAATCCTCAGAAGAATACAGCATTTTTAGTAGTACTTCGTAAGGGTTCTGTTCTATTAAAATAATGTACAATGTTTTTTTTTTTTGAAATTAGTATTAAAAGAATATCATTCGAATATTTGTAATATATTTTTTGAAAAAGTTTTATTGTAATATCTCCTCAAAAATCCATGTTTATTATAGTATTTTTTAACTAACGATTTCCTTGGATGGTCTAAAACTGGAACATCTGCAGCCATCATAACAATATTATCATGATATTTATTCAAAAACTCCATCGAATTATGAACTCTCAGACATGATTTCACACATCTATTATGATACCAACATACAACAACATCCATATGCGGTATGATAGAATCCGCAATAGCAGCAACAACAGGATGATGACATGCTATCCATAATTGAATAGAATCACCCCATTTAAATTTCTGAATAATACCGTCATCTATTTTAAATTCAATCCCAACCAACAACAACACTTTTTTTGTCAACCCCGGCGTCATAGTAGACAAAATAAACACATGTTTTTCCATATTTGCCAATGATAATGAATGCTTTTATACGACTTGTGCAATCTCTTTTTTTTCCACATCTTTATTAAAATAAATTTCATATAATATTTGCACTGGCAATATACACCACGTTATCTCATGTACAAGCAATATCCAAATGACTTTTCTATATATAGAATTCTCCCCATTGGACCATTTTCTCTGCCAATTTGCGACCAATAAAAAGACCAAACACCTAAGACAAGAACGTTCTGGTGACAAATACAAATTCACACATCCTAACCACCTTACCGACCACGCAGCACATACCCAACCTACAATGCTATACTTTTGATAATACTCCAAAAGCACAGCCGAATATATGACAAAATGATGTAGAATCATTTGCACAACTGTATCATTTTCGACATTTTCCACAAAATTCACAAACAAAAGAACAAAAGTAGCTGCATGATATGATTGTAATGAATCATTTGCACATATTAAAGTTTGAAGAGCCAATAATTGTTCCCTCCAAAACGGTTTTACGAAAAAATGCGCGAATAGTAGTGGCCAACCCACATACCTTCTCATTTTAATTCAACATCTCTGGAATTTATAGGAATATCCATCATGTCATATTGGATGTATTTACACACCGATGACAATTTGACATATGCACGTTTTGCAAATATATTGTTTTTTGATTTTTTTAATTTATCGACGATTTCATCAACTTTTATACGTCCATCTCTCCATATTTTTTTATTTTTTAAGAAATCGATAGCTTCTTTTGTAATTTCTTTTGGTAGATGAAGAATATACCAGAAATTATAAATGATATTTTTAAAACGTTTATCGATTGTCAATGGCGTTTTTTTGTCAACTATTATCATAAATCCATTTTTTGAAGATAATTTAATTCCAGTGAATACACATACCGCACCATCTGGTACATTACTATATTCCAAAACACCAGATGAGTTGTTAAAAGTATCAAAAGTGGAATTCGATATACCTTTTTTTTCAAAATGATTGAATATGGACTGACATAATTCCTTACGCATTTTGTGAAAATTCTTAATCTGACTTATTAATTGCACAGTACTATCATTATCATCACTTTTCATTTTATCATCAATACTTTTTACATAAGTATGGTCCATCTCCAATTTAACAAAAAAATAATATACAGATTCAAATTGTGCAAAGTCCATCATTTATTAAAGCACAACAATAAATAAATACTCGGAAGTCTTTTCTATGAAAATCCAAGAATACAATAAACATATGTTGGTCATATTATAAATACAAAGCATAAATTATATATAATATTGTTTCATTTTGCTATGTACAAACGTATGTCTATAATTGAAAAAAGTAGATGTGTTTCTGATATGTTGTATGATTGTATAGTAAATACTGATAGTAATCATTTGTATCCAGTTTGTAATGATATTTGTCAAGAAATCTTAAAAAAATGGCCCGATTCTGAATCATCGACTAATCTTCGAGTATCCAAACGTCTTCGTAACATGTTACATAAAACTGCATCTGATAATGATAGGATAGCGAAACATGCCGTAATATTTTTGGCATTGTATTCTGAACCATGGGCTCGTGATATTTTTTTAAGTGATACACCGAAGGTTCCACCTGCAAAATTTAATGATTTTGTTGGTACTGAGTTACCAAAATTGGTGGATAAATTATTAACTGGTTCATTTACATCATTAAGAGCATTTGTGGAAGATACGAGATGGGTCTATGTTACATTATAAAACTTTTCGTCATTTTGTGTTCGTTGTTTTTTTACATAAATGGCTAAATATAGTTCATGAGATGGCTTTATGATGAGATAGTTAGATTATAAAAGTTTTCGTGAAAAAATATAGTTGATATTTTACTATAAAGTGTGAGTATTTAAAAATAATTGTTGTGTGTTTTTTTTTTATGTACGATAAATGGTTTCTAATGTTATTTGTAATTGTTCTGATATTTGCTATATTACGAGAAAGACATTACATATTCATTTATTATACATTTTGGTCATTTACTATTGAAATCATTTATTTTACATTTGTTGTTTTTAAAGTTCCACGCTATTATCAACAATTATTGTATAATATAGTGATGGCTCCATCTATAGTAGTAGCGTTAGGATTCTGGCTACTCATTGCCCCAACATATAACTGGAAATCTGTTAATTCAAACATATTTCTGAGTATTGTTGTACATGGTATCAACGCAATTGCAATCATCATTCAAAAAAAAGAATTTTTATCAATCATATCACAAGATTTCTGGAAACCTGTACTTTTTACAACATTATACAATATCTTCTTACCTGTATGTATTGCTTTAGGTGGTCGAACAAAAAGTGGTTCAATACCATATTGGTATGCACAATACGACAAAGCAATAGGATGGATTTTTGGAATATTAGCGATTACCTCAGTAGGAATTACACACATAATCACAGCGACATATTTTAATTCGTCAACACTAAAAAAGAAAGTAATACAAAAAGATTCGAAAGATTCACATGAACAATCTCAATTACTTATAAATGATAATATGATTATTACATCACGTAACGTATAGTATCAATTGCTATTTCTTCATCATAAGTACAAATTTGCAATTGAAATATACGCACCGGGTCAGCTTGTACAGCATTACATACAACCAATGATTCATTTTCAGATGTAATGACCATACCAATACCTTCAATCAATAGCTTCAATTCTTTCATAGAGAGTCTAATTTTATCCAGAATATATGGAACAAAAGTAGCTCTAGTTTCACGAACGAACGAATATCTTCTAGTTTTTGCGGTCAATTCATGCCATTCAACTGTATCTCCAGCTTTTGCTAATTCGAGTGGGTCTGGGTCTATATTCATAGCATCTTGTTTTTGAATATTTTTCTGTTTTGTAACTTCTGCCTTTTTATTACAAAATTTTGATAGTAATTTTCTTACATCTTCGCGCTGTTCATCGGATAATTCTAGTTGAACTTCGGACATGTTTTTATTAGATATCTTTAGACCTTTAAATATCCATTATATAAAGAGATTAATAAATCACAATGACATCATTTGAATTATGGGCTCCACCAAATATAGCTTCAGAAACATTAGCCGATAAAATTAACGAATGGATAGTATCCAATCCATCCAAGCCACCATATAAAGCTTTCATACAACAATATATTGATTCAACATGGCCAATTATGTGGCACTTAAAAACTTCATTTAAAGTAAATATTGTAAATAATAAAGTAGAAATTGAACAGATGGCACATAATAATGACGAAATTTGCGCAATTTGCCATTGTCCTGTTGATAATGGTACAGAAACACTGGAGTGTAATCACATATTTCATACAATGTGTATACATCGATGGCTTCAATATGCATCAACATGTCCCGTGTGTCGCACTAAATTGTAATTGTACACTATATAAAGAGCGATTGACCAGAACAATAATAACATGAAACTTCAACCTCTTCATCAAACACTTATTACAGCAGTGACAACTGTTGCTTTACTATCAATCTCATTAGGTATTCTTGACAATCTATATAAAGTAAAAGACCTCACATTGGCAAAAGGTAAAACATGTGATATTGTGAATAAAACATGGAGCGTTGTTGACCATACTGATGTTAAAAAAGATGACCGTGCTTTATTATATGGTGTAATCAGTGTTCAATCCAGTCTCATTGTTTCTCTTATATTATCTCTATTCTCATTTCTATTAGTGTTGGTAGTTCGTTGCTTCCCAAAATGTGAAAGCAACCTAGACTTGGAAGATGAAGCCAAATATAAAGGATTTTCACTTACTGCTACATCATACTTTGATTTCTATGTCGGTAAACTTTTCAGAGCTACTTCATCAGCTGCTATGGTCTCTGCTCTTATTGCTGGTGTATTGGTTACTCCTGCATTGCATCATGCTGACCTTGGATATTTAGGAGATAAAGTCAATGGAACTAGACCATCAACATGTAAAGATTTGGGTCGTGATGCATTCCAACGCGAAGATGATTTGGATGCCATTTTTATATTGAGTATCTTAGCTTCTCTTTTTATTGCTTTGATGATTCATGCTGTAAAATATGACATTAAAGCTTCCGAACCCAAAGATATGTAGAGTTAAAAAATAAGTATAAATATAATCAAAAATTTCTATATCTAATGCCATATTTTGTAGGAAATGTATTACCATCATCTGACTCTCCTGGAGAAAACGACTCTACATTTGATTTTACCAATGATGAATCACGCTCTATGTCATTGAAAGATGTACCCATACGCATTGAACATGAGGAATCTTTACATGTTGGTAAAGTACAGAGAGATTGGACCGACAAAGATGGTAAAAAATGGATTCTTGGAAAGGTGGACGATACATCATTGGAAGGACGTTTTGCATCACATGCTATTAAGCCAAGTTCTGATGGTCATCGACTTTACACTGGATTATCATTACAACATGTACATACATCTTTTAGAGATGGGTCGACACAAAAAAGACCGATTGAAGTTTCGCTATGTGTAGAACCTCGGAGACCAGGATGTGAAGTGGTATCAGTTGATAGTCATTTAAAAAAAAAGGAGTATATAACACACCTTGCATCTCGCCAAAATATGTCCACTGAAAACGTACAAGTAGAATCTCAAATTAACGAAACTCCTGCTGTTGATAATAATCCGGCACAAAATTCTCCGGTTGAAGAATCTCCAGTTGTAGATGCCACTGCTGATGAAAGTGCTATTAGTAATCGTGAAGAATTGATGACTCTCGTTATTAATCAAGAATCTGAATTGGGTGATACAAAAACTGCACTCGAAAAGGCTCAAACAGAATTGAAAAAACTTCAAGATGCATGGAAACAAAAAGAAGAAAATGAAAGTTTGCAAACTAAAACTAAAGCTGAAGCTTTGTCAAAAGCATTGGTTGAATCTTGGTCTGCTTCTTTGCCAGCTGATATGATGACTGATGAAAATAAAAAAGCTATTTTTGCTATGGCTCAAAATTTTCCTAAAGAGTCGGTGAAAATGCTTGAAATTGCTCATAAAGCTTCGAAGAAATATAAAAATGATATGGATAATTTTGCTTTGCGTCAACAACAAGATAAGAAACGTGAACTTGAGTCCAAAGTTATGAATATTGTCACGAAAAAACGTAAGATTGCTACTGTCCCAGATACTGTGTCGGTGGTTCATGCTGCAACTGCTAAGAAAAAGAGTCCTTTTGATTTTAGTGTTGCTAAAACTAGTTCGTCTTTGAGTTCAGTACGTGATAAAAATCCTGAACTTTTTAATGCTTTGTCTGGTTTTAGTAGTGGTAATTTGAGAGATAGAATGGGTGAAATTGCTAAACTTAGTAGAGCATAAATAAATGTAAAATGATATAATAATTTTATCTAATTTCAAATTTTTTAGTGGTGTATTTGAATGTATATTTCTTTGGATGTATTGTACATGGCGTGTATCGATGGAACATTGTTATTACTGTTTTGTAGTAATAATACTCATCGTTGTTTCTCTAATATAATAGGACTTGTATTTTTTTCATAAAGTAAAGATGATTGTGTATCTATAGGTGTATGAGTGTCCATATCATTACAATGACACGCAATATTAACACCAGTATATACGAGATGAGCAAACACTTTAGTACGGATATAATTTTTCTGCCATAACGGTATTTCGTCAATCGAATTCATTATTATTTGTAATCATTTTAAGATTCATTTATATGGAAAAAAAAACAACATATGTTGAAAATATATGAATTCTTTATTAAATAATAAAGAATATGTCATCCGTCATTATGAGTATTAATAAAATAAAATTTGATGTTTTATCTCCGAGAAAAATTCGTGAAATTTCTATAGTTGAAGTAGTGACTGATGAGTTATATGAAAATGGCAAACCAAAACATGGTGGTTTAAGAGACCCACGTTTTGGTGTCTCTGGGAGAAGAGGTCGATGTACGGCATGTAATATGACATGGTCGGAATGTAGTGGACATTTTGGACATTATGAATTACCATGTCCTGTATATCATATCGGTTGGATGAATGAAGTGCTATGGTGGTTAAAATGTTCTTGTAAATATTGTGGTCATATCTCTGATAAACATTTGGGTAAAAAATGTCCGAAATGTAAGAAAATGTTGCCTCATTTTACTAAGAAAAATTCAACAGTTATTAATATACAAGACGAACAAGGATTGCGCATATTGATTGCTTCGGAAGCTTTTCAGTTACTTGAAACAATAGATATGGAAAAAATTCAATTATTACATAAAAATAATAGGGAATTTCATCCAACATGGCTTATTCTAACAGTATTGCCTATACCACCAAATTGTGTAAGACCTGCGCCAACACTGGATGGTGACCAAGTAAGAGGTGAAGATGATATCACAAGACGTTTATTATATGTTTTGCGCATAGCATCGGCTGCAAAAAAAACAAAGGATGAAAATTCTGTAGTTCGTTTGCATAGTCAGGAGAGATTACAAGAGGCTATTCATATGTATATTGACCAGAGAAAAATGCCTGGGAATGCAAGAGCTGCGCAAAAATCCATTTCGGAAAGATTAGTTGGAAAAGAAGGTAGAATGAGAGGGTCATTAATGGGAAAAAGATGTAACTATACTGCAAGAACTGTCATTACTGGTGATGCACAACTCGATATGAGAGAAGTTGGTGTACCCAGATTAGTCGCTGAAACTCTCACAGTTATTGAACATGTCAATCGTTTTACATATGATAAAATTAAAAATATGGTCAATGCGCAGGATAAGCGTGTCAAATATATTTTGAGAAAAGATGGTACAAGACTTGATATGAAGACAGTTCGTGGTCAAGTTAATATACAGGTTGGCGATGCCATTGAGAGAATATTACAAGATGGAGACCCAGTTTTATTTAATAGACAGCCATCATTACATAGAATGTCAATTATGTGTCATCGTGCTAAAATTTTAGAAGGTAAAACATTCAGATTGAATCTTAGTTGTACTACACCGTATAATGCAGATTTTGACGGTAAACTCATTGCCGTCAACAGGGAGCTCCAAAAGAGTGATACTCCCTAGTTTCGACAGTTGTGCGAAGCGACATACCTTGTTGCGGGAAACCCCTTAGAGCTCTTATTACCATCGTGCCGGTGAAAGCTGGATACGAGAACACGGTTAATGGCCGTACCCAATGGTAATCAATATAAGAGATTGGGCAATCCGCAGTATTACTGACTAAGTCCGATATGCTAGGATATGTTAGGTATTCAGAGACTGAACGGGTATGGGTCTTTAATGAAGGTTTAAGCAACCGGAAAAGGCTTAAGATACAGTCCGACTTGGTGAGAAATCTCCAAGATATCTCGGATGAGATGAATTTACATGTGTTACAGACACATGAGTCGAGGGCAGATGCTTTGGAATTAATGTCGGTTGCGCGAAATATTATTACTCCTCAAGCTAATAAACCTATCATGGGGATTGTGCAAGATTCTTTATTGTCATCTTATATGATGACGAAACCAGGGGTTTTGATTGATAAAGCGCAAATGTGTAATATTGTGATGTGGGTTGAAAATGCGACGCTTTCAGAGCCTTATATTAATGAACCTGTGCCAATGTGGACGGGATTACAGTGTATGTCAATGCTATTTCCTGATGATTTCAATTGGAAAGATTATATTCGTAATGGTCAGTTGTTGAAAGGTCCTTTGGGGAAAAAGGCTTTGGGACGTTCACAGGATTCGATTGTTCATAGACTTTATAATGATTATGGACCTGATAGAACATGTCAATTTATTAATGAATTGCAGAGAGTTAATCACCTGTGGTTTTCAAGTCAGGGCTTTTCTATTGGTATAGGAGATATGAGAATAACTGACGAAACTGCAGAGAAAGTTCAACATGAATGTGCATCTGTTGATACTGATGCAAAACAAATTAAAATGATGCATTCGGAAGATTATGAAAGAAGAGTTAATCGTATGCTTAATCAAACAAGGGATTCGATGGGTCTTATTGCTCAAAATGCTATGTCGGATGAAAATTCGTTAGGTCTTATGGTTAAATCTGGTTCGAAAGGTTCCATGGTCAATATTCTTCAAATTATGGCATGTGTGGGTCAACAAAATTGTAGAGGTAAAAGAATGCAATGTACTATGAAAGGTAGAACGTTGCCAATGTTTAAATCTGGTGACGAAACTGCTAGAGCTAAAGGCTTTGTTAAACATTCGTATATTCAAGGATTGTCACCGGATGAATATTGGCATCATACTGTTGGTGGAAGAGAAGGGTTGATTGATACTGCTGTGAAAACTTCGACTACTGGTTATATTCAAAGGAGATTGGTCAAATCTTTAGAGTCTATAGCTGTTCAAAATGATGCAACTGTTAGAGATTCACAAAATAGAATTATTCAATTTAAATATGGTGAAGATGGTATTGATGGTATGTATCATGAAATGATGGATGGGCCTTTTGATAATTTTGGGTTAGAAAATTATAATGTTAATAAATGGCCAGAAATTATTCAGGCATATCAATTATGGAAATGGTTGGATAATTTTAAAATTGGTGAAAAATGGGCCATTTCGGTTCCAGCTATGAGAATACTCGATGAATATAAAGATGGTGGTACAACTCAAAATGTACGCTCCATCATTAAACCATTGTTACAGGCAGTACAGGATGTTCCTTTGGTTCATGCTTATATTTTGTCGGTTTTTGCTGTTAATGATTTACCTGTGTCAGAGAATAGATTAAAAAAAATTGTTGATATATTGACTAAAAAATGGTTCAAATCGATTGTAGCTCCTGGTGAAATGGTAGGAACTATCGCTGCACAATCTGTTGGAGAACCAACCACACAGATGACATTGTGAGTTGATATTCTCTTTTAAGAAATACGCACTTTTATTAAACACTCACTTTTATTAAACACTCACTTTTATTATTTTATTATTCAATATTTTATAGAAATACATTCCATAATGCAGGAAATAGTGCAAAAAATGTCACTCTCGGTGTACCAAGATTCGAAGAGTTGATTAATGCAACGAAAAATATTAAAACTCCAAGTTTGACAGTTTATTCAGATGCTGATTTGAGAAAAGAAAAAGCATGGAAAATTAAAACTCAAATTCAACGTACTGCAATTAAAGACCTTATGATTGAATATTCTTATGAACCGGTAATGACTGAACAATTGGCAGAATATTTGATGTGTCCTGATAATCAACGATGGGATAAGAAAAATATGCCAAAACATATTTTAAAATGTATATTGGATAGGAAAAAAATGATTCAAAATGATGTATCGTTAAATGATATTGTTAATAGTGTACGCAATTTGGGAAAACATATTGTTGTCGCGTATTTTGATGATTTAATTGGTCATGTGCATTTGTATGTGCGTGCTAAGCAGAAATTTTTTAAATATGCTAAAATGGTCATGGATGTTACCATTAAAGGTTCACAGCATATCCCGAAAGTTAATATTAGGACAGAAGGTAACGAATTCGTTATTGATACAGAAGGTATTGACCTAGATTTCTTGAAAAGGTTGCAGTCCATTGACCAAAAAAGAACACAGTGTAATGATATCTTTGCTATTAGAGATTGTTATGGAATTGAGGCTGCTAGGTCCATGTTAATGAAAGAAATGAATAGTGTACTTGCAGCATATGGTATCTATGTTAATGTAAGGCATTTTATGATTATGATTGATTGGATGACTTGGAGTGGTAATGTTAATGCATTGACTAGACATGGTGTTAAGAAAATGATGGAGGGCTCGACGCCGTTGAAAAGAGCTACTTTTGAACAGCCGGTTGAAATTTTTCATCATGCTGCTGTTAAAGGTTTGGAAGATTGTTTGTCGGGGGTGTCGGAACAGTTGCTCATTGGGAAAGAACCGAAGTGTGGCTCTCATTATAACGAAGTGATTGTTGATAATATATATCAAAAATTGTGGGATGAGGATGATTGGCAGCCTGTTGTTCAAAATGTGGATGATGGTGAAGACTTGTTTGGTGATTGGTCGGGGACGTCGGGATGGGAGTCACATGATACATATGCTACTAATATTGATGGTGGTGGTGGTGGGCAGAAATTTAATGGGTGGGAACAACAGCAACATAGTAATGCTCGGCAATTGGATGGGTGGGAACAACAGCAACAAGTGAGTGGGGGGGAACAACAGCAGAATTCTAGTGTTCATGCTCAGAAAGTGAGTGGATGGGAACAACAGCAAAATAATTTTGGTAATGCTCAGAAAGTGAGTGGATGGGAACAACAGCAGAAAGTGAGTGGATGGGAACAACAGCAAAATAATTTTGGTAATGCTCGGAAAGTGAGTGGATGGGAACAACAGCAAAATTATAGTGTTCATGCTCAGAAAGTGAGTGGATGGGAACAACAGCAAAAAGTGAGTGGGTGGGAACAACAGCAAAATTCTGTAGATTATGTGCCTCAGTCACCAGATTATGTGCCTCAGTCACCAGATGATGTGCCTCAGTCGCCAGATTATGCGCCTCAGTCGCCGGATTATGCGCCTCAGTCACCACCGAGTAAACGTAGAAAGCCATCACCGACTTCTCCAGTATATTCGCCGACTTCTCCAGCATATTCACCAACTTCTCCAGTATATTCGCCGACTTCTCCAGCATATTCGCCGACTTCACCAGCATATTCGCCAACTTCACCAGCATATTCGCCAACTTCACCAGAATATTCACCAACTTCACCAGCATATTCACCAACTTCACCAACATATTCTCCAACTTTACCCTCAAAAAATCACAAAAGAAAGTCACATGAATATACACTAACCACAGAAAAATCCAATACACATGAAATAATCACAAAAAGAAAAAAAGCAACATGAAATAGTATAAAGCAAAACACCCATCAGAACATTAAGAATGCCAACACAAGTTCTGATGTGTGGGTCAGGAACTCGGTTATGGTGCACTCGTATTGGAATTTTAATATTAATATTCACAACATTAATGGGCATGATAGTAACTTTTTGGAATTACTATTTCACATTAATGGATGACATGGACACGATGGTCCAAGACTCACCAAAACTAGATTCAATACTTGAAATATGTCAACAAAAGATACAATACAAATGGAACATAGAGTGTGAAGAAAAATGGATGACAAGAGAAGACGCATCAAAAATAATGGCATGGCAATGCATCACTGCACCAAACACATACATAGATTTCAAGGGCACAGGTAATATAATACACAATTCAACATCGTTATATGTTACACCACACGATGCTTGTTTAAAAGTCATGATATGGATTTTACCCTGGTGACTCATGACTACTATGATTTTACCCCCAAAATACAATTACTCATTCCTAGCAATATTAATGACGTATATAAAGTCATATAACTTGATACACGCATGTCAAGTACAAATACATTCAACAATTTTTTCACAACAGTGTGGGGTTCCCTTGATGACATTTTACTGTGCGCAGGAGTATTATTGGTATCGATACCAATATTTTTCACATGCAGTGGAGTAATCCACACCTATTTCGAAACATCTATTTATGTTGCACAATCGATAAACTTCATATGCATTTTTTCTTTATTTGCTTTCATTCTCGGCCATTTAGTAGGTGAGAGTGTTGCTATTTCCCTATTTGGTGGTTTTTCAGTTGGTATAGGATATGCTCTTCAACCATATATAGTATCCCTATTATCTGGCATAACTTATTATTCGTCATCGATGTTAAAAGAAGGCGATATTATTGTCCTCAATGAAAGACAATATCTTATCCAAAGTAATGGAATTCTATACATTATAGCAGAAGAAATAAGAAAAGAAGAATACAAAACTGAAAACGACTCGTCACCACCACCACTAATAGTATATTTACCAAATTCAATGTTTCAAAGCATGGAATTAAAATGCATACCAAAAGAAAAGCAAAAATTTATAAATAAAAAGACTTAAACAAAAAATAATATAATATTACTTTAACGTTAGTATAAAATTAATCAAAATTAACTACAATTCTCTCATATTGATATGACCGAAATTTTCTCTAGTGATATTGACCAAATGCTTAACGGACTCCGACAATTGATTCTGCCACTCAGGCAATTGATTTATTTTCACAATCACCCAGAACACACCCCATATATATGTAGTCACTAATATTTTACAACTCCAAAGAAGAATTTGTCTAATATTTTTAAATACGACATGAACAACAATAAAAATAACAATAAATGCGAGTACAAATGCACAATCATGGATTAATGTTGTCATTATTATTAACACTGACATACCCCGACGTTAATATATAGTCATTTCGAAATACAATAAAAGCATCCCCCAAAACAAACACCAATAGAGCAATTTCCGTCACAATGACACAAAACTCAAAATTTTTAAAAGTCATAGTACCATATATAAATAAAAGACACGAAATCATGGAAAACATAGCCAAAGTAGAACCTTCAATGATACGGCACAAATGCAGACATCTTCTATGACCAGGATTTTGATTTCTACACACATAATATATATATATGACCTGAACAAAAACAAACACGACAGAAATACCAACAAAGACCGACACAGCATTATTTTGTTTCCGAACTTGATTTATTTGAGTTCCATTTTGCACAACTGTACCATTTGGAGTCAAATCAATAAAATTATCAAACGAATACCCATAAAATCCATACACAGCAATAAATGTAATGATAGACCATACATACCAATGCCACGATGCATCTGAAATTTGTTTCGCTCTACTGACAACACACCAAACGATTGACGTTAAAATAGCAGTCGTCGATATATAAATCAGAACAAACAAAGAATTGACCAACTCAATAGTTTTAAAAAAAACAACGACAGTAATGATAGCCGCCCATACAGCAAATAATATCCATGATTTCATTTCTTGATATTTTCTCATCCGCTGATTTGTTGTTTCAGTTTTTCCAGTGAGAGTATCACCACAAGAAATAAAAATTATAAAGAGACAAATAGTAAAGAACATCAAAGCAATAGAAATCGCACGATATAACATTAAATTATTCTCAATTGTAAGAATTGTATAAATGAACAGTTCACCCCATAAAATCAGTGACCAAACAAGCTTTGACCAAAAACGAAAAATCATCATATTCATAAAAGACAATATTCAAACAACTAAATGGTATTAAATAGTGTGATTTACAAGTACATATTGGTAGGTGGCTTAGCTACAGTACAAACTTGACTATGTTGCAAAAAAGTTTTCATTCCATCTTCAATATCACACAGTTGCAAAACATTTTCAGTCTGATTTGGGAACTGTCTAACGATAGCATTTTGTTGACTATGAAACAATAATTGTTTAGTCGAGCCACCACCATATTTTAAATACTTATGATTTCTACTAAAAAACTCTTTCATTTTGTTTCTTTCTTTTTTGGCCAATTTCCACTTACATTCTGTCATCTGTTTGAGAAAAATACTTTCTAAAAATGAAGAAGCTGGCGTTTTAAAACGGTAAACATAACCAAAACGTCTTTCTAAACCAGCATTGAAAGAAAAGAGTTGTTTCATATCTGTTTCATATCCTGCCATGATAAATATGACTTGTTTTTCTTGATTAGACATAGCTTCAACAATTTCTGTTAATACTTCTCTTCCATACATATCATCACCATCTTTTGACGAGACCAAAGAATAAGCTTCGTCAATAAATATGACACCTCCTTTGGCTGATTCGATTAATTTTTTTGCTTTTGCAACGGAATGTCCTTGATATTTCCCTACCCAATCGGACCTTTTCGTTATTTTGAATCTGCTTTTATCTATAATACCTAAAGCATCCCACACATTGACAATTAAAGAAGCAAAAGTGGTTTTTCCTGAGCCTGGTTTTCCAAGCAATAATGTATGTAGAAAATGTCCGTTTAATAGATTAAGTTTTTCCCGACATGATTTGACAAAAGCCGGTTCTTCCTCGTCGTCTTCATCAGATGAATCACCTTCTGCATTTTGTAAAGTATGTGTTAATAATGCTATAAGTGCCATTTTCGCATCATCTGTTTCCGGTTCATAATCAGCATCATCTTCATCATCTGATGTGACATTGGAAAAGGTACGTCTTCTTTTAATTTTACGTTGTACACTTTTTCGTTTTCTTTTTGACCGACGTGGTTGTTTTGAAAACTGCGCAATAAAATACAAAACCATTTTTGAAACAGTCTCTTTAATATCATCATGACCAACAAAATCTGTCAATTTATTAAGAGCAGGAACTAATTTTGGAAAAAGTTTCGAATGATTTTTTAAATAATGTGTCAGACGGTCTACGTTTGCCATTTTTTTCTTTGACATATTATTTGTATGCCTTATATATTTGCGAAATAAATAAAAATATATGTGTTGAATATGGATTTTTTATCAAAGTCACAAAAATAAAAAACGATTAAAAGAACTTTATTTTTACAAATAGTATTATTTTATAATGTATGTATGTTTTAAAAATCAGCCTCTAGTGAAAACATTGTATCAGAGTCCTTTTTACCTACATGCGCTAATTGATATTCTGAGACGCGTCTTTCGAAGAAATTCGTCTTGGCATCTATTGATATCATGTCCATGAATACTAGAGGTTGTTTCGCATTCCAAATTGGTGTATATTGTGCTTCCAACATTGAAAGTAATCTATCTGAAACATGATGGACATATTCAATCATTTGTTCCGCGTTTAATCCTGTCAATGTCTTTGGTAATGCTGCGCGTATGAAATTTTCCTCTAATGATACAGCTTCCTTTAATATTTTATGCGCAGTTTCTTCACTGAGATTCTCGTTTTTTGGTAGCATGTTTAACATTTCTATTGCAAATTTCGCATGTAACGATTCGTCACGTTGAATGAGTTCATTTGAAAAAGTTAGACCTTTACATTTATCCTTCGTTCGTAGCCAATAAAGTGAAGCAAATGATGCGGAAAATAAAACACCCTCGAATATGCAAAATGCCCATAGACGTTCTGCAAAAGTTCTCTGTTTGTCCATATATTTTATTGCGAAATTGCCTTTGGCTTTAATCGTTGGTTCATTTGAGATGGCATTAAAAAGTTCATCGATTCTATGTGTTGGAGCGAATTTTGAAAGAGCAAGTGAGTACGTTTCAGAGTGGATTGTCTCTATAAATGATTGGAGAGTGTAAAAAGCACGACATTCGGCCACTTGGACTTCTGACATAAATTGCTCCATTAAATTATCAACGACTAACATGTCAGATGATGCGAAAAATGCTATGATGTGGAGGAGAAAATCTTGTGCTTCTTGTTCTAATGTATTCCAGTCTTCTATGTCATTTGACCAATCGATTTCTTCGGTTGTCCAAATCACTGATTGTTGTTGTTTGAAGACATCCCATAAATTTTGATGTTGGATGGGTTTTAATACTAAGCGTTTTTGATTCGTGTCTGTGAAAAAATTCATTTGTTTTGTGTAAATAATGTTATATATATATATCATTTTATAGATAATATTAGAAATGTCAGTTTGTGTTAAAGAGGATTGGATTTATGGTCTGTGGATGTTTATTACTGGTCTCATATTATTAATATCTGGTGTTTTATCGATTGTAGTAATACAACCAATATTTTCATTTAAAAAAGTAGAGGATTAGATATATATTTATTTTAATAATTTATTTTTCCTATTTTTTTTATCTTTTTATAACAATTTTTTTTTCTTTTAAGGATTATTGTTATTATTTACAAGTTGTTTCTTCTCTTCCACATCTTTTTTATCTGCATTTGCAACACCACATAATTCGGTGAATATTAACAAATTTGGAATATGGGCAAGTATAATCGCTGATACGAATGACAAAGTAAAACTTTCAAATGACATAGTGCAAAATCGTGTAGCACAAGCTGGGCCCTCTTTAACATGTCGACCAAGACCAGTATCTAACTTATCACACATTCCAACCCAAGCAATAGCTGCCCATATTGACAATAAAAATGATAGTACAGTCCATACAATATTAGCAATCCAGAAGATGTTTTGGCCAGTACTTTTATTTCCATTATCAATAATTGCAGTATGTGCACCAAATAATACAGAACCCAATGCCAAAAATACAAATGTAAAACCACCACACACCGCTAAAGCTGAACCATTACTAAATGGGTCACAGTCACCTTTAATCTGACCATCGGTATTCAATTTCTTTACACATGGTGGTACGACAATCCAACCACGCGCAACATCAGTATTAGCAGCTGTTTTAATATCAATAGCTTGTGACATATCATCTTTGACACTTCCACATACTTTATTAGTACGGCCATTTGTGATATTTACGAAATTCGAACATGTACTGTTTTTTATGGCAAAGCTTTTAGTTACATTTTCAAATTGAATGTTTGAGCCTGGGAAATTTGCATAATCCATCATTTGACCAGTTAGCGCGAGTGTGGCTAGTGCAAAAATAGCTGTCAAAAGACTAACTACGGCACGCACATAATTAATATTCTGTTCTGCTTTGTTACTTTTAATTTTTTTTTCAAAATTTTGACCTATATTTTCAATTTTTTGACCTATTTTACTTTTTGCTTTGGTAATATTTGACCCCATTAAATATAAAAAAAGTATACACTTATATAGTGCCCAGTTTTAGAATACTTATGAAGATGTATTTTCGAATCAAATGAAAACATTTATATTATCATCATCATCTACAGTATTGCGTCGTCTCAACATTATACACCAAATAAATATAATAACAATGAATAAAAAAAACAATAAAGATAGTATAGAAATCATCTCCATTTTTATGAAACAAAACAATACTATGTAATTTACCACAGTACTTTTAAATTTAGATAATGATTAAATTTTATATTCTTGACATATGTGATTTAATAACTACCAATGTCGAGTATATACAAAAGATTATAATATTTTAACAAAAAATGACAACAAATATAAGAGCAAATGAATCAATTTTATTATCACCATATTCCCTAAAAAATCAAATGTCATTACGTACCGACATGTCAGAAAATATTATTAAATGGCGAACCACGATTACAAATATCTTAAAAGGCAATGAGCACCGCCTTTTAGTAATTATAGGACCCTGCTCAGTCCATGACCCAATAGCCATCAAGGACTATGCGAAAAAACTCATCAAATTACAAAAAGAATGTCCGAATCTATTTTTTGTTTTACGTACTTATTTCGAAAAACCGAGAACAAGAAAGGGATGGTCTGGATATCTTCATGACCCATACTTAGATGGTAGCAATAATATGCAGGCGGGTGTACAATTAACAAGAAAACTACTCATCGAATTAACCATAATGGGAATACCATGCGCAACTGAAACATTATCATTAATAGCTCCACAATATTTCGATGACCTAATATCATTTGCCTGCATTGGTGCAAGAACAACAGAATCACAACCACACAGAGAATTAGCCAGTGGTCTTTCAGTACCAGTAGGATTCAAAAACTCAACATCTGGTTCTGTATCGGCAGCAATCAATGCCATTCATTCCGCTTCTGAGCCAAAATCGTTCATGGGCATTACACAAGAAGGAAAAGCAGCGGTGATACATACAAATGGTAATGACACATGTTGTTTAGTTTTACGAGGTGGTGACAAACCTAATTTTGAACGCACAATTGTTCAAAAATATGTACAACAATTGATTGATGAAATGATGGATACTGCCATTATTGTAGATGCCTCTCATGGTAATTCTGGTAAAAATTGGCAACGTCAAATTGAAGTCATCGATTATTTGACAAAATCTAGACATCCTTCTGTTCGTGGAATTATGATTGAAAGTTTTATTCGTGATGGCTCGCAATCTATATTATCGAAACCTTTGGAGTATGGTGTTTCAGTGACTGATAGTTGTATTGGTTTTTATAATTCAAGATTACTTTTGTTAGAATTGAATAAATCAGTTTCATAATTATATTATATAAAAATGTTCAAATATACATTCTTCAATTATACAAAAAATGGTCAATATACTGTCAGAAAAAATGAACAATAAAATGTCAGAAATTATATTAATAATAATGAATAGAGATATTAAAAATCCAAAAAGAATTATAAAACGAACCATATTTAGTAATTACGTATTAGAGTTATTAGATGTCTAGTGTCAAAATTGAAGAAGATAACAGTTGGACATCACCAATGACATCACCAATTACATCATCAACAATACCACCCATTTGGCAACATATCAGCAATGACGAATATTTTTATTTATTCACGCTTACTCTCAGTATAATACTATTTTTCTCACAAACATTACTATCAAAATTCAAGACGTAATGTCCTACCAGAACTTCTTTCTTTTGTACTTGGCAATGTAGTCAACAAATCATCCATTTCCCATCCAGCATTTTCGACCCTGGCTTTATCATAAAATCCAGAAGAGACCCATTGGGACAAAGTAGGTGCCCAATAACGTTTAATGTCTGCTAATGAGAAACCAAAAGATTTCCAAGTCTCGACATTTGCTCCCAATTGATGTAAAAGATTCCAATCAAATCCAAGTTCAATCAATTGATGAGTGGTGTAATTCAAAGAAGCCAATTCACTAATTGTCATTTTCATTTCCATCATAGTATTAGCATTTAATTCCAAACCACGTAACTGTTGAGACCATGAAAATAGTTTTAATTGATTTGGTGTGATACCCATGTTTACCATATCTTTCCATTTAAACCCAAACTCTAAAATATCTTCACTTGTATAACGCGAACATATCTCGGACCATGACATACGTTCACGAACAGCGTCATTAGCTTCAAAACCTAATTGTGCAATTGTGCTCAAACGTTTATTATGGGCCATATGGTCTGCAATATTTGTCACTACTGGAGTTAAAGGTGTGATGACTCTCGATATTTTTTGGAATAGTGTTGGATGGGTGATTGGTTTTAATTGACGTTCTTTGATTTTGATGATTGAACTGGCACTTATTGCGATATTTCTATCGAGACCTGTGTCAGGGAGATTAGTTTCGGATGTATTACAGGTTGAACATAATGACGTGTGGCGGTTTGATAAAACGCATGATAAGTGAAATTGGTGACCACATTCGAATGTTGCTGTGTTTTTATCGAGAATTTTCTCATTACATAGTGTGCAGTTCATATTAGAAAAATACATGAGCTATTTATAATATATTTTTTATGTTTTATGATTACTTACCCTTCTTCTTCTATTATTAATTATTGGCTGCTATTTTACCCTCATCCTTTTCTGTTTTAATTTTTATTTACCGTTCTATTTCTTTTGCTATTTTTATTTCTATCTCCTTTCTCTGCATCTCTATTGGTTGCGTCTGCACCCTCATCAACACGCACATTTTTTGCTCTATTTTTCTTTCTATCTCCTTTCTCTGCATCTCTATTGGCTGCGTCTGCACCCTCAACACGCACAATTTTTGCTCTTTTTTTCTTTCCGATGGTTCTAATGACATTACATCTATGTAAAACCACATCAACTGGTGAACCTGGTTTAGAATAAGACAAGGCAGTACCCATAATAAAATCAGCTGCCAAATCACCAACTTGCGTTTTTAATGTTTCGTATGGCGTTACAACAAATTGCAATTTTTCATGAGGTACACCACTTTGCAATGCACGATTTTTTCTCTGTCCTCTATCGGCAGGGTTTGGAATATCAGCACAGATAATATCACCAGGATATATAGTACGTCTACCATTATTGAAGAGGGTATTCAATCCAGCCACGGTCAAAACAAAACCCTGCTCGTAAACATCTACTTCGGGTTTAAAACCAGTAACAGCAACACCAGCATATTTTATTTTACTAAGAACAGCCTTTTTATCTCTATCCATTCCTTTTTCTACAACATCAAATCCAGGAGCAGATGCTTGTAATAATACAGATTCATCACCTTCAAGTCCATTAGCAAAAGAAAAGCAATGCAATTGATGGTCACCATATCGGCCAACATTACCACCTTTATTTTGCATCAAAATTTCACCTTCCATTACTTGGAAAGCTTCAGCTGTACCTACAGCTGGAAAATATGGGTCAATAACATTACCATACTTGATATGTTGAAAATGACGAATATCATAAGCAGCATTAATATCAAAAGAAGTTGGTCTAGCGAAAGGTTTGATACGACGTCGTTTAGCAGAAGAATACATTTTATAATTATAATTAAATTATGCGATTTATATACCGTTTTTTTGTTATATACGAATGAGGACTTCAATACGTTCTAACAATTTACATTTCTCTGTTACAGAGTGCGCATCTTTAATCGCTATGGGAGTAGGTCTCTTCAAAGTAACTTGAGAAACAATTCCAATAGGAATAGCGTGCACCATCTTTTCGTCTTGAAAACTATCACAACAATCCATAGTTGCACAAACTTCAATGTATTTTGTACCATTTTGGATTGGTTCTCTGATGCCATTTGGTCCAAAAAATTGTTGGCTTTTTTCAGCAGTTCTTTCATAAAATCCAAGCCATAACATATCACCTTTTTTTAAACGACGATTTCCATCTGGTGCCCATAATCGAGCAACACGTGAACGACCGCGTACATTAACGTTTAATAATCGTTGCCATTTAGAACCAGTATCCATGTCATTATTTAAAATCCCAAAATAATTCCATTTCTTTAACACATCATCTATTGTTTTGTATTCTTGTTCGAATTTGTTTTCGCCATTTTCAACCTTACTTGAACGTAAAATGTGATTTAAAACTGGAAGATTTGCAACGACATTGTGTGTAGATGATGCACGGGCATCGTCACGTTGAACAAATAAAATATCGCCCTCAGAATAATTCTTTTCAAATCCACGGGTAAATGGGCGTACGAATAATGGGACGCGTGCAGTTGAATTGACCATTGCCTCTGGGACACTGTTGTGCATCGTTGGGTTTGATAAAGCAGATACAGATGGTCTTCCACCGTAATCGCGTCCAATACCTGGAGATGCATTAAAAGAAAAGGGTGCGTTTTGATTTACTGAACCCTGTGTAGGTGTACCTTTCATGAAAGAAATAGATGTCATTTGTGAGAAAATTGATACCCTATTTATACTGTCATACTACAGTTGTAGAGCGAACAGTAATCCGATTGATTTTGGGATTCAATAATCTATTCATATTTTTTAATTTGAATATTCAGTATCAACATTCATATCCCGTTTCTTTCAAAGTATTTATATTATATTTATCATACTCACTTTGTTTGTGTGTT
>Ga0115571_1000382_pt1 | contig 33440 bp, 18 predicted proteins | sample COGITO_mtgs_1205_FD_87293 | JGI IMG/M metagenome (GOLD analysis project Ga0115571, IMG submission 87293) | Pelagic marine microbial communities from North Sea - COGITO_mtgs_120531 | ecosystem: Environmental > Aquatic > Marine > Epipelagic | place: Germany:Helgoland, sampling site Kabeltonne...
TCAGTTGAAGATTTGTTCATACTTCCTTAATTGAATAGCCCTCGTTAGTAATAAAAAAAACGGTTACACTTTATAAAAGTATAACCGTTTTATTGTTTTAGTAGCGGGAACTGGACTCGAACCAGTGACCTTCGGGTTATGAGAAGTACAAAAACTCCTTTTTACCCCTATTTTTTTGCTGTATTATAGATAATTCGTGTACGGAATCGTGTACGGCAAATTATACAATATTTGTTTTGTAAATATACTCATATCCAATCTCTTTTCAAAGAATCCTTTTAAGGTCTTTCAGAGTTGGCTTTTTCTTGTTGCTTTCACATCCCATGTTTGGAATGTATTTAGATTATATTTTGTGTTCTATTTTACAACTTGAATGGTCACAGGGCCCATCAAACCAGATGAACTCATTTCCTCTTCTGGCTCTACATTATCAACCAACACAGAGGTAGTTCGTTGCTCTTCTGGTATTAACTTATCTCCAGTTAATCTGTTGCGCCACACATTCACCACTTTTATTTCTAATTTGTTTTCTCCCTCTTGTATCGCGTCAGAAATATTTAAGCGATACGGAGCCATCCATGAAGTTCCTATATTTATATCATTTAAAGTAACGGTTGCCATAACACCCACCTTTCCTAAATCTATCACAACATTTTTTACATCGAATTCCCGATCCCAACTAGCACTACAGATAATAAGATCACAACAATTCCTATGGTTACGGTCCATTTAGTTTTAGCAGCCACACCTTTCCATTCCTTGCGGTAAATACCCCACATATTGGCGGTTAAAATAATCATTGACATATGGAGTATCCACGAACTGGCACCATTTCCTAATTTGCTTTCTCCCATACCGTAGAAAAAGAATTGTAAAAACCAAATGGCTCCTGCTAAAGTCGAGAACATAATATTTTTAGCAATAGGCGTGGTTTTATTTGTAAAATCGATATAGGATTTATTCTTTATACTCAAAATCGTAGTCCAGATTAAATTGGTCGTTAATCCTCCCCAAAGAATAACAACAAAGGTAACGTTGTTTTGATATAAAGGGTTGTAACCAGCCGCTACAGCGGCATCTGCCAAAGGCTTTCCTGCTTCAATTCCAAAATTAAAAAAGGAACTTAGAATCCCAGAAAGTATCGCCACCATCAATCCTTTTATCAGATTGAATTCAGCGACGCTTTTTTTCTTTTCTTCGTCAGAAAGTTCGCTTTCTTTCATCATTCCCGCTTTACCAGAAATGGCAATTCCAACAAGACATACAAAGACACCTAAAAGTACCAATTGCCCGCCAGGTGATGCCAACATATCGGTAAAAGATACCTTTCCTTCTGTTGGGTTAATATTATAATAGATAGATGGAACAATAGCTCCAAATGCTGCACAAAAACCGAGTACGACGGAATTACCTAAAGACATTCCCAGATATCGTATCCCTAATCCATAAGACAATCCTCCAACGCCCCAAAGCAATCCCATGACAAAAGTGAAGTATAAAATTTGACCAGAACTTGCGGCAATAATTTCGGCAAATCCAGGAACGGTAATCCAGGCCGCCAATGGCGGTATAATGAGCCAAGAAACGGTACCTCCTACCATCCAGTAACTCTCCCATGCCCATTTCTTCACTTTGTTGTAAGGCATATAAAAACTACCCGCTGCTACACCTCCCAATGAATGGAATATAACTCCTAATATTGCTTGCATATAATTTTGTTATTTATTATTAATAATTTTATAGATGAATTCTTCCCCCTTTTGCAAATCAAGGGGAATATCCTTGCCTTTGTACCTCAGTACCACTTTGTATCCAAACAATGATCGTATCCTTGCCTGAACTAAATATTTATATTGTTTTTTTACCTCCTCAATCATTTCAATTTCGCAAACTACAACCAATGGATGCTATGCCATTCCTAGGCCTGCTCGTGCATTTTTTGGCATCGGTAAAAAGGTCAACCATTAAATCAAAAATTCCGTTTGCCTTTTTTAATTGACCTGTAAAATATGGGTCAGAATTTATCATTCCTGTAACTTTTACAAGACCAACTACTTTGTTTAAATCGCCTATTTTAACTTTTAAGGATTCGCCTAATTGTCCCTTAATTAATTTTGTGTTTAATTAAAAAAGAGGAGGATAACTACTCCTCCTCTTCATCTAAAAAAAACTAAATCAACTTAACTATACAACATAAATATGATTAACTGTTTGTTGTATTCTTTTAATTATAATTTTTATCAAACTATAATTACTCCTTTTGCCAACATTATTCCATCGCTGGAGGTTGGACTCTTATGTCATATTTGCATTTAATGACTGTGCTTTTCATGAATTAATGATCATAAAAAAAAGGGTGGTGATTTTGTAAAAAATAACCACCCTTGATTAACTAACTAACTTAACTCAAATAAATTAACTGAAATCCTTTTAACAAGCATTCCATGTACTAGTCAAGTACAATTTCCTTTTCCTAGTAACCCGGATTCTGACCTAGATCAGGATTTACAAGTCGCTCCCTTTCAGGGATGGGAAATAATATTTCAAATGCACTAAAATTATAATCTCCCGCTGAAAAATCGTAATCACCTCTTGGAGTCGTTTGGTTGGCTCTCTCTAATTCTCCGTGAGCAGTTAATAATGCAATAAGTTCTGTTTCACTCAAAGTTCTTCTCAAATCAAACCATCGATGATTTTCAAAGGCCAATTCAATCCTTCTTTCATGCAGCAAGACAGTTCTGAATGCTTCTTTGGAAAGTCCACCTGTAGCAGGAAGTAACCCCGCTCTACTTCTAACTTCATTAAGATAACCATAGGCTCCTGTTGGCCCAGATACCTCGTTGATCGCCTCAGCAAGCATCAATAATACATCGGCATATCTATATATTGGCCAATTACTATCTGGACGACCTTCAATGGTATGGTCGTAACGGTATTTTTCTATAAAGGGAATCGCAACAAAGTCGTTCGTATTCATGTCGGTGTACCCTTCACTCAACGAAATGTCCTTCCGTACATCACCATCTTCATAATCTCCAATGATATCCAACGTAGGAATATTCCATCCTCCTCCACTTCTTCCTTGGAAACCAGTAACCTCGCCATTTGTTTCCCGTGGATAAAAATTATAAATGAATCCACTCTCTTCACCTAAGTCATTCCCTCCTTGAAATTGTACTTCAAAAATAGATTCATTATGGTTTTTGTTAGTAGGGTCAAATACATCGGCATAGTTACCCAATAAACCGTAACCCAAAGCTGCAACTTGATCAAGAGCCGTCTTGGCTTTTCCATAATCTTTTCTTGTCAACCATAATTTACCAGCTAGGGTAAGTGCAGCGCCCTTGGTCACGCGTCCTTCATCCGATGCATCAATTGCATTGGGATGGGGTAACGAAACTGTTGCAGCAGCAAGATCGCTTTCAATTTGAGCATACACCGTTTCAATTGGAGAACGTGCCAACTCAAATGCTGCTGAAGGGTCGGTCAAAGGTTCGGTTACCAGAACCACATCACCATAATATTGCGTTAAAAGAAAGTAATAATACGCTCTAAAAAATCGCATTTCTCCTTCAAACTGCGCCTTTGCACCAGCTTCTATATCCGCCCCTTCTAATTTAGATAAGATCAGGTTAATATTTCCCATGGCATTGTAGATGTCACTATAAAGGTTATACATTCTGCCCGTACTTGTATTATACTGCCAGTATTCAAAAGACTCAATATTGGGTGCATTCCCTCTGTTTGATTGATCAAAATGAATGGTTGTATTGTCTGTGATCATCTCGCTGTAAAGCCACTGGTTACCCGTGATGCCTTGCAGTTGTCCATAAACACCCATAACAGCTTGATGTACGTGCACTTCATTAGCATAAAAATTTCCTTCCCCAAGTTGATTAGGGTTTGGTTTGTCCAAAAAATCATCGCTACACGAAAACATGGAAAAAACCATCGATAAACTTATAAATATCTTGATTAAATTTTTCATTCTTTAGTTTTTTAAATATTAAAATTTGAATGTTGCTCCTAGCGTAATTGTACTTGGTAAAGGATATGGTGCATTATCTCTCCCAGGACTAATACCCCCGTTTGCATTCACCTCAGGGTTACCTACATAATCTGTAAAGAGGTATAGATTGTCTCCATTAACAAAAACTCTGACTCCGTCAAGAAACGAACTTTCCTTTACAGGAACTGTATACCCCACAGATACATTTCTCAACCAAACATGGCTTGCATCATGAACATACCAACTATTCGATTCGCGTTCCCATTTCCAATAATTACTGGTAGGTATAGTCGCATTAGGATCCCTGGTAGTATACCTAAACCTATCCTTTGCTCTGGTCTGAACATTAAACACCCCATCCAAATTCATAGTTGTGGCTTGTATTGCACTGATAATGTCATAGTCTTGTGCTCCGGTAAAAACCACATTAAAATCAAACGCTTTATAATCTAGCCCTGCATTAAATGCCCAGACAAAATCTGGATGTGGATTACCTATTTCAACCCAGTCCTGTCTGTCATACGAAACCACACCATCTCCATTGGTGTCTTCATAAATAAACGACCCAGGTATAGCACCGTCTTGAGTCGGTGAAGCATCAATTTCTGCCTGAGAGCTGAACGTTCCAAGGTTTCTGAAGCCATGGAACATACCAATGGGTCTGCCTACTTTAGAAACACTGGCTCCACCATCATAAAAACTATTTTGCGATCGTATTTCGTCATTATCACCATCTATTTCAAGTACTTTGTTTTTATTGAATGAAATATTGAAATTACTACGGAACTTTAAGTCTTCGGTAATATTAGTTTTATAATTCAACCCCAATTCAAAACCTGTATTCTCTACTTTACCAATGTTGGTAAAAGTACTCTGAAACCCGGTTATTACTGGAATATTCACAGCCAAAAGCATGTCCGTTGTCGTTTTTTTATAATATTCTGCTACCACTGTAAGGTGATTGTTGAACAACGTTGCATCGATACCATAATCAAATTGTTCTGACTTCTCCCAACCTAGGTTGGCATTGGATAGTGAACTTAGGATCTTCCCTGCTTGAAAACTTCCTCCAGTAATATAATCCGCTGTTCCAAGTGTAGATAAACTAGGGTAATTACCAATATCATTGTTTCCTGTGGCACCAAAACTTGCACGTAATTTTAAATCATTAATCCATGATACATCTTGTAAAATAGCCTCCTCAGAGATTCTCCAACCTACGGATGCGGCAGGGAAATTACCCCATCTGTTATCAGAACCAAATCTTGAACTTCCTTCTCTACGAAACGTGGCAGACACTAAATATTTATTGTTATAAGCATAGTTGAACTGCGCAAAATAGGCTAAAAGACTCCAACTAGATTCAGCAGATGACACATTCGAAGTTTCTCCGTGTTGCAAAAAACGAATCTCATCATCAGGAAATTTCGATGCATTTCCAGCAATTGAATTAATAGTAGCCTCCTGTGAGCTATAACCCAATAAAGCGTTCACACTATGAACATCGTTAAAAACCTTATTATAAGAAACCAGTTGATCTGCAGACCAATTGAAAGATTCGAAATAATTCTCGTTTAGACTCGCATTATTAGGCGCTGGTCTATTCCATACAAAGCCCGACAAAGTTGATGGTATAAAGTCATTATATCTGCCATTGTTTAAAGTAGCATTAAGCGTTGATTTAAACGTAAAATCCTCCAAAAACTTGTACTCGAAGTAACCGTTGGCTACTAAACTGTTTGAGTTCTGGGTGGTTTTTCGTTCATGCAATATTTGTACAGGGTTGGCACTATTAAAAATCAAATCCCCTGGAGTATCCCTATCACCCAAATAGGTGTTAAAACCTCCATCTTCATCATAAACAGGTTCCCTTGGATCTACCCACAAGGCAAGCCCAACAGGTTGATGCCTACTATCTTCACCTATAGTTTTTTCTTTTGTCATAGACCCAGATACATTCATCCCAATGGTAATATTATCAGTAATCTTAGTATCTACTTTAGCGCGAACATTGAAACGTTCAAAATTTGTTTTTATAATAACCCCTTCTTGATCCAAATACCCCAAGGAAATTAACGATTGTGTCTTTTCACTACCAGAAGCGATGGAGAGGTCGTATTTTGTAAATAAAGGATTATCAGCTAATATCTCATCCATCCAATTTGTAGAAATTGTGTTACTCTCAGGATTACGAATACCTGCAGGAATTTCACTTTCAGCAGGTTCTGATCCATTACTGGCTATATACTTATCAATCCAACTTGATTTTTGAAATTCTCCAAATTCTACGGCATTCATCATTTCCACTCTGCGGTTATCAGGAACATTCTGAACACCTGTAGTCACGTCTAATGTAACTGTGGTCTTACCTATTGTTCCTTTTTTGGTAGTAATAAGAATAACCCCATTGGAACCTCTTGCTCCATAAATTGCAGTTGAAGCCGCATCTTTTAATATAGAAATAGACTGAATATCATTTGGATTGATACCATTAGATGATTCAAGTGGAAATCCATCAACTACATATAGCGGATCATTTCCTGCTCCCAAAGAACCCATACCTCTTATGGAAATATCAAGATTCTGACCAGGACGTCCAGAGTTTGTAGATACGTTAACACCAGGTGCTTGTCCTAGTAATAATCTTTCAACGCTTGCGGCTGGTACATCTTCTACTTCTGCAAGGTCAATTACAGAGACAGCAGATACAATATCCTTTTTTCGTTTAGTCGCATATCCTACTAATACAACCTCATCTAATTCAGAGGCGTCTGCTGCTAATAGCACATTTATACTACTTTGACCAGCAATTGCTACTTCTTGTCCGGTATATCCTATATACGATACGACCAATGTAGTAACGTCATTACCGACCGAAAGACTAAAGTTACCATCAAAATCGGTTTCTGTTCCATTAGTAGTACCCTTAATCAATACAGATGCACCAGGTAAGAGCTCTCCTGCTTCATCTTTTACGGTACCCGTAATTGTTTTGTCTTGGCTGTATATGTTTTGAGCGTTTAGAAACAACGCAAAAAACAATAACATAATAAAAGCGCCATACGGCCTTTTACCATTCTTGGCTCGAAGCCTTTTTAAAAGTTCATTTTTCTTCATAAATTAATTATTTAGTTATTAATGTTTAGGCAATAATTCTTTGTTCAAATTTTAAAATCGTAATAGTTCATAATCTTCGATTTTATCTCGTAGCGCAGTTAAGACGTGTTCAATGAACATGTACTATCAGAAATAAGTAGTGTGTCTCTCATAATTTTTAGTTGTTTATTTATAGTTAATGACTTTCTATTTGTGAGTTTTATTTTATTTCAACCGCAATGTATGACTGTCTTATATCTAATTATTTAATTATTTGGCATATTATTTATACAAAATGATATTCATGAGCGAATTTTTAATTGAACTTATTACTGATTAAGTTATTTTTATGCTTGCGTAATAATGATTCTAAATAATAATAATCTGCGTATATTATTGGTACATCAACTTCACTATTTGCCGGTTTTGATCCAGTACTGTGCTTCAGTAGGAATCCATTATTGGTCCCAACTTTAGAAAGAAATTCTGGAGACGAAAGGGTTTTCATTATTTGATTTGCTGCTTTGTTATATTCAGCCCCTTTATCTGAAAATGTACTTAATTCATAAAGGGCAGATGCTGTTATAGCTGCTGCCGATGCATCAAGAGGCTCCTTTGGGATATCTGGCGCATCAAAATCCCAAAAAGGAATTTTATTGGCAGGCAAATTGGGGTGGTTTAAAATATAGTTTGCAATTTTTTCTGCTTGTTGTAAAAATTTAGGGTCGTTAGTTTCTCTGTAAACCATTGTATACCCGTATAAGCCCCATGCCTGTCCTCGGCTCCAGGCACTTTCGTGTGCATAACCCTGTGCTGTGTGTTTATTTTCAATCACTCCCGTCTCGGGATTATAATCAACTACATGATACGATGAGTTGTCGTTCCTGAAATGGTTTTTCATGGTCGTTTCTGCATGGCTGACAGCTATATCCTTATATAATATGTTGCCGCTTTCTTTGGCAGCCCAGAACAAGAGTTCCAAGTTCATCATATTGTCAATAATTACAGGAAAATCCCATTTGTCGGAGTTATGATCCCAAGACCGAATGCAATCAACATTTGGATTAAATCGTGTGGACAGCGTTTTAGCCGCTTGCAATAGAATTTCCTTATATTCCGGATTTTTTGTGGCTTGATACGCCTTACCAAAACTGCAAAACATTTTAAAACCCATATCATGGGTTCTGCCATTATACTTTTCCTGTTCAAGAGGGAGCGTAAATTCCAGCGCTTTCTCTTTCCAAAAATCATCACCAGTAAGTTCGTGCATCATCCATAATTCTCCAGGGTAAAACCCACTTGTCCAATCGGATGAAGGAACCATTTTAATAGTTCTTGCATCGACTGTTCGAGGAGATACTAATTGTGCTGTTTTCAAATTATTATATAGGTCTATGGATTGGGTAAGTTGCTCCCCTACAACTTCTATCAAATCAGTATCGGAATACGTCGAATTCTTTGTTAAACATCCCGACATTGCAATTAAAACAATTAATAGTAGTAATTTTCTCATAGATTAGTGACTAATTTTTTACTTCCTTTGAACTGTGTTTTTATATTCATTATGTAAAATTTCTCGATGATAAAATTATTTGGAATGCTACGATATAACTATGAGTAATGTTGTGATTTTATGCAAATAAGTTGCATCGAAGCCTTTTTTTACAATACATGCAACATATTTTATAGGATGTTAAGCATATCGAAATTATATTTGAATTTTTAAATTAAAGCAATTGCGTTTAAAAACAATACTATTTAGTCTCTTCGTATTTACCATCCAACTACAAGCTCAAATGGACGGTTTTCCAATCAGGAAGATTTCTCCTGAAGGGGGCTATAGTTTTAGGGCTATCTACAATATTAAACAAGATTTGTCTGGATACATGTGGTTTGCATCTGATCAAGGTTTGATTAGGTTTGACTCAAAAAATGAAGACTTTTTTGTCGCTAATCGTGCCGATTCTCTTGCGCTACCAGGTAATACTATTTTAGATGTTGCTGTTGATAAAAACAACACCGTTTGGGTTGCAACCGAAAAAGGCATTTGTGTTTTTGAAAGAACAACTCAAAAATTTAGGAAAATTGAAGTGACATATGAAAATGGTATCGCTGTTGAATCTATTATTAATAAAATCACGGTAGATGCAAACAATAACTTGTGGTTTTCTAATAGTAACTATTTAGGAATATATAATAGAAAAACGAAACAACTAATACGCATTAATAAAGAAAATCCTTTATCCACTACGGTTTTATATATTGATTATTTAAATAGACTATGGTTTGGAGATCTAAAGGGGGATATTTATAAGGTTTCTTCTAATCATACATCCTATGAAAAAGTTGTGGCAGGAAGTGGTGCTACAGCAGGTCATATTTCTGTTGATCAAGACGAATTATTTATAGCTCATGAAAACCAAGGCCTTAGACACTATAATTTACAGGGAGAATTAATAAAGCATATTAAATTTGATACCTATGGAAATAACGTTGCACAAATTAATATTAGGTCATTATTAAAAGATACTTACGGACGCCTATGGATTGGTGCTTTTGAAGGCTTATACCTCTATGAAAAAGGGAAAATTAAAAGCCTAAATTCTGATTTTCTCGATACCTACTTAAACCATTCTATATTTGAATTATTTGAAGATAATCAGGGAGGGATATGGATTGGAACCTGGTCTGGAGGGGTTGCCTATATGCATCCTACAGACAATAAATTCGAAAATTTTCAATCTAGTAAGGCTCCTTTTTCTTTGACCAATAATGTTGTAGGTTCTTTTTCTCAGATCGATAATGAAAAATTACTCATAGGAACCGAAGGAGGTGGGCTTCATATTTTTAATAAAAAAACGAATAAATTCACTCCTTTGCCTCTTACGGAAGAATCAAGATTAAACCATATTAAAACAACACTTATAGACCAATTCGGTGGTGTTTGGATAGGAACATTGGGCTATGACCTTTGGTATAAGTCACCAAAAAACAAAACATTCAAACAAATAACGAGTAAGACTAATGATTTGAGTCATAATTCAAATGGTAACGTCTATTCCCTATGCGAGATCGACTCTGGAATCTTGATAGGCACCTTTGGAGGTGGTGTAAATTTTTATGATTTTAAAACACAGCAAATACATTTTATTGACACCCCTAAAAGTGAAAATGAGGTATCCTATGGTCAATTTGTACGATGCCTTTTTTCTGATTCTTATAAGAATATTTGGGCTGGAACTAATTCTGGGGTTTATAAAGTGAACTTAAAAGAACGAAAACTCGAGAAATATTATCCCGCTACAAAAGAAGGTGCTCCTTTGACTAAAAATACAGTCTATTCTATAACTGAACTCTCGAATAATGTGTTGTGGTTTGGATTAAAGGAGGGAGAAATAATTGCATTAGATCAAAAATCAGGACAGTTAAAGCATATCGATGCAAATGGCTTGCTTAAAGGAAAAAATGTGTGCGGTATTATCGAAGATGCCGATAACAATGTTTGGATTAGTTCAAGTAATGGACTTGTACAATATAAACCTAGCACTTCTTCATTCAGACATTTTATTACAAAAGATGGTATTCAGGGAAATGTTTTTAATCCTCAAGCCATTTTTAAAGACAATGAAGGCATTCTTTATTTTGGAGGCACAAGAGGATTTACCGCAATAGACCCTCAAAAAATTCGTCTAAACACAAGAAAACCGAAAACCTTGATAAATAAGATTGTAATAAATAATCAAGATACAAAACACCCCATTCTACTGACTGATAATAATTACGATGAAATTAATTTAAATCCTTTTGAAACAACTATTCGTGTTGAATTTACCGCAGACAACTATCTTTTACCTGAAAAAAACCGTTTCAAATACCGATTGGTAAATTACTATGACGAATGGATTGATGCTGAAAACAATACTTCTGTAATGTTCGCAAATTTACCAAGCAAAGACTTTATATTAGAAATTAAAGCATGTAATAATGACGGTGTTTGGAATGAGATACCTACTAGAGTTCCTATACGCATTGAGAAATATTGGTACAAAACAAGTCTCGCTTATCTCTTGTATACCTTTTTTATTATTGGGTTTTCTATAGTTGCAATCCGATTTATATTGGAAAGGTCTAAGTTAAAGAAAAAGGTGCTAATTGCAAACATTCAAAAAAACTTTGAAGAGCAAAATTATGAGATGAAATTAAAATTTTTCACCAATATATCGCATGAACTTAGAACACCACTCACCTTAATAACATTACCTATTTCTAAATTAATAAATTCAGAGGGCTTAACGCCAAGACAACAAGAACTCGTGGACGTTGTTAAAAGGAATTCTGATCGTTTACTACAATTGGTAAATCAGGTGTTGGATTTTAGAAAAATAGAGAAGGGCCATGCTAAACTTGTAATCTCACAATTCGACATTGTAAAATTAACCAAAGAAATAAAACTACATTTTATTGAAAGGTCTAAAACAAAAGAAATTCAATTTGATTTTCTCGCTTCATCTCCAGAGATATTCATTGAAGCAGATAGGGATAAAATTGATAAAATTATTTTTAACCTATTGTCTAACGCCCTTAAACACACACCTATTAATGGAAAAATAGTAATTTCAATTTCCGAAAACAAACAAGAAACGGATCTTGATTTTTCCAATCAATTAAGCTTTGGAACTATAGAAGGTAATGATCATCTTACGATATCTATATTGAATACCGGATTGGGTATAAAGAAAGAAAACTTAACAAAGATATTTAACCGATTTGAACAAACAAACACCACGGAGGAACTTGCTGGTACAGATAAAAGTGGTACGGGCATAGGTCTTGATCTATGTAAAGAATTCACTTTATTACATAGTGGCAAAATCAGTATACAGACCTCATATCAAAAAGGAGCACAGTTTACGATCACATTACATAAAAAATTAGGCATCCAGAAATCGCTCCTAGAAAATCCTCCAAAGGTAGAGGGGCTTGAATTCGTCAAAAACAATATTACCGCGATTTCAGATATCACAAACGATCAAAAAGAGTATCAATTGTTAATTGTTGAAGACCATAACGATTTACGTAAATACATTGGAGATTTACTGAATGACAGTTATAAAATTAAATATGCGACCAACGGAAAAGAGGGATTGAATATATTAAAAAGCGCCCAAATAGATCTTATTATTTCCGACGTTATGATGCCTGAAATGGATGGCTTTGAATTGTGTAGTAGGGTGAAATCGCAGCTAGAAACTAGCCATATACCGGTAATTTTACTCACGGCATTGGCAGCAAAAGAAAATTTAATAATGGGTTTAGAAAATGGAGCCGATGCTTATTTGTCAAAACCAATAGAAGAAAAAGTGCTGCTTTCACAAGTAGTAAACTTAATCTCCCAAAGAAATAGAGTCAGGAATGGTTTTCAAAATCTTTTTTTATTAGACAAATCAATAGAAGGTGGAAATCTCGATAATTATTTTATAAACAAATTGAATAAGGCTATTGAATCTAATTATAAAGATGATCAATTTTCAGTAGAAAAACTTGCTGTGGAAATGAATCTGAGTCGTAGTCAGCTACACCGTAAGTTGGTGAGTCTAACAAATCGTACAACATCCGAGTATATTAATTTATTTAGAATAAAGAAGGCATCTGAGTTGCTCATGACGAATCAGTATAATATAAATGAAATTTCATATGAGGTCGGTTATACCAGTCCCTCATATTTTTCTAAAAATTTTAAGAACATTTATTATAAGACACCGAAAGAATTTATAAAAAGCAACTTAAATAAGCCTTGAACTACAGACTTAAATACTAATTAAATTTCAGTCAAAGGTGTCATTGCGATCCGACATAGGAGGAGAAGCCTGCCTCACTTCGACCTTGCTCAGTGCAGGCTATTTTACAAAAAAGTAAAACCTGTCTGCCGACAAGGCAGGTTCACAGTGACGGTTAAAATTATAGTATTAAAATCAATGGATTTAGATTTTATTACATCGCACTCAGGTTGTAAGTACTTCTATTACACATCTTATCCCCTACTTGAATTTCTATAAATACCAGGGGCCACCCCTGTCTTTTTCTTGAATATCGTATTGAAGTAATATTCGTTTTGGAAACCAAGAGAAGTTGCGATCAGTTTAATAGGTCTAATAGTCTGAGACAGCATGATTTTGGCTTGGTTGATTCTGAGTTGCAATTGGTATTGACCGGGTGACATATCCACATAGGCTTTAAACTCTTTTCGTAATTTAGAGTAGCTCACCCCGTGTTGTCTGGCAACTTCATACCAATCAATTTTTTCTGTAATTTTCTCTGTAACATAAACTTTTACACTTTGAATTAATTGTTCTGTAGACGAGTCCACAGTTTTATTCCTTTCTAAATACAAAATTTCTCCCAAAAGATGCCTAGCGATGCTAGCGGCATATTGCTGGTAACCAGCCTTGCCGTTTTCTACCAACTTAAAAAGTTCATTATAATGTTGTACCAAATTTTCATGAACACCTATTTCAAAGATTGGTTTCTCTACAGATAAAAACCCTTCTGTGATCATTTCATCCATATGTTTTCCATTGATTCCAACATAATATTCGGTCCACCCAGTATTCTTTTTCGGATAATAGCGATGCAAAACCCCTGGAAACAGAAGAAATACAGTGCCTGGTTTTATGTGACACTTAAACCCATTTTCCGATTCAAAATAACCTTCACCAGCTGTAATATAAATGATTTGGTATTCGGTAACTCTCCTGCTTCTATGAACTGAAAATTGATGGTTCCTGGGATGCAACAATGGTGGATAAGTAGCATTAGGTAAAACGTGTGTATGACCCAATGCCGTTACAACAACACCCCATTTGGTGTCAAATTCGCTATAAGTGGGATAATTGAAAAAATTTTCTTTTAATATCATTTTATATAAACAATATGCCAAATAGTTAAATAATTCGGTCTAATGTAGTCATATATTACCGTTAAAATACAATAAACGATATGAATAATAAATCATTAACTATAAAAGTAGGGCTTTTCGGAATAGAATTATACACATACTGGCCGCAATTTGACGGATTACTGGATAAACTAACGGGCTATCAGGAACAGATCAAAAATCAAATTACTGGTTTTGGTGTAGAAGTAGCTGATGCTGGTATGGTAGACAATCCAGTAAAGGCAAGAGAAGCTGCCGATTTCCTGAAATCCCAGGATGTAGAAATCGTATTTCTGTATGTTTCTACATATGCATTATCTTCTACTGTTTTGCCTGTAGCACAGAAGTTGAAAGTACCCGTAGTGGTGCTCAATCTACAGCCCGTGGCGCAACTGGATTACGAAGCATTTAACAATTTGGGTGACCGAGGGAAAATGACAGGTGCTTGGTTAGAAAACTGCCAGGCATGTTCTGTTCCAGAAATTGCTGCAGTGTTTAACCGATCTAATATTCAGTATGATTTTGTAACGGGTCATTTACAGGACGATGAAGCTTGGAATGATATAAAAGCATGGACTGAAGCAGCCACAGTAGCAGCAGCGATGCGTAATAACCGCCTCGGTGTTTTGGGTCATTTTTACAATGGGATGCTCGACGTGTACTCAGACCTTACACTGCAATCAGCAGTATTCGGCACCCACATCGAATTGCTCGAAATGTGTGAATTGAAAAAGTACCGAGACGAAGCAAGCGAAGAAGCTATACAAAAGAAAATAGAAGAATTCAATACCGCATTCGATGTATCAGAAGAATGTGAAACCTCAGAAATTAAACGTGCCGCACAAACTTCGGTAGCCTTAGACAAACTAGTCGATGCTCGCGATCTTGGTTCCATGGCCTATTATTACGAAGGAGAATCAAAGAATGAATACGAAAATATAGTAACCTCAGTAATCGCAGGAAACACATTACTTACCGGAAAAAATATTCCTATTGCAGGAGAATGCGAAGTGAAAAATGCGCAGGCCATGAAAATTATGGCGGAGTTTGGTGCTGGTGGTTCTTTTTCAGAATTCTACCTGATGGACTTTAAGGATGATGCGGTATACCTTGGGCATGATGGCCCTGCACATTACGCCATTGCAGAGGGTCGTGTAAATCTTGTACCCTTACCTGTCTATCACGGAAAACCAGGCAAAGGACTCTCTATTCAAATGACTGTGAAACATGGCCCGGTGACCTTGTTATCTGTAGTAGAAGGCAAAGACGGAATATTCCTGTTAGTCGCTGAAGGCGAATCGGTAGAAGGCCCAATTTTACAAATTGGAAACACCAACAGTCGTTATAAATTTTCAATTGGAGCCAAACGTTTTATGAATGAATGGTCGAAACAAGGACCGTCACATCACTGTGCCATTGGAGTTAGCCATATTGCGGACAAAATTGAAAAACTGGGGCAACTATTAAATATTGACGTGGTGAAAATTTGTTGATGAATTAATATTATGAAATGTGATGATAAATAATTTAACGTATTTGCTAATTGTGAGTTCATTCATACTTTCTTGCTCAATTTCTTCTAAAAAAATAGACTCAGATAAGGAAGCTGAGACGCTTTTAGAATTGTCCGAAAATTTTGCTAGCCCACCGAACTCATCTAGACCCGGTGCATTTTGGTGCTGGTTAAATGGTGATGTCACCAAAGAATCCATCACAAATGATCTGGAAGAAATGAAGGATAAGGGAATGGCAAGGGCAGAAATTTGGGATGTTGAAGCAAGAAACAATACAAATGGAGCCTTTGGAATTGGCCCCGAATTTTTGGGTGATGAGTCCGTTGAACTAATCAAGCATGCCCTATCAGAAGGGAAGCGTTTAGACATGAGAATCGGAATGATTGCCTCTAGTGGCTGGAATGCAGGTGGTTCATGGGTTACCCCAGATTGGGCTGCGAAAGCGCTGTATTCTTCGGAAACAAAAATTTCAGGTGGTCAAGTTTATGCTGGCTCATTAGCTTTTCCTGAATTACCAGAGGATTGTCCGAAAGACAAAAACGGGATACCTATCTACTCCAAAGAAGTTGCCGTAATCGCAATTCCAGATCATCCAGAAAAAAAGATCAAAGACCTTTCTAATATAATCGTGTTAAATAAGCAATTTGATGGCAAGACATTAAATTGGAAAGTGCCAGAAGGCAACTGGACGGTACTTAGATATATATGCTCCAATACGGGGCAACATTTAATTGTTCCTAGTCCAAACTCAGATGGGCTTTTTATCGATTTCTTTGACCCCGCTGCTACAAAAAAACATCTGGCACACATTCTGGGTCGTTTAGGAATCACGAAAGAAAATGCCAAAGACAAAGGCTTGGCTTATCTAGAATTTGACAGTATGGAATTGGATGAAGCCACTGCTTGGACAGATAACATGGACATCATTTTTAAAGAGCATCACAACTACGACATCCTAAAAAATTTACCTGCTTTTAATGGATGGGAATTACCAGAAGGAAATGACCAATTTTTATACGATTTTCAAAAAACAGTGAGCGATCAATTAATCGCCAGTCATTATCGAACAGGAAGAGATTTTTTAGCCGAATATGGAATTGACTTGGTTGGCGAATCAGGTGGGCCTGGCCCTCCTATTTGGGAATCTTGCCCCGTTGATGCTTTAAAAGCATTGGGAAGTGTTACCATTCCTCGTGGGGAATTCTGGCATAAAATGTGGCGAAACATATTTTTAGTAAAAGAAGTAGCAAGCGCTTCACATATTTATGGATTAGGGCCTGTAGATGCAGAATCTTTTACTACATGGAGAAGATGGAAAGATTCACCTCACGATTTAAAGAAATCATTAGACCGTGCTTTTTGTGAAGGACTGAACTCGGTAACGATTCACACCTTTGCCAATACTCGTCCAGAGTTTGGATTTCCGGGAAGGGCTTACCATGCAGGTATAGACATCAACCCAACAGCAACTTGGTGGCAACAAGCAAGACCTTTTATGGATTATATGTCACGGTGTTCCTATATGCTAGCACAAGGGAAATTTGTGGGCGATGTTGCTTATTATTACGGAGACGGTGCACCTAAATTCTTTCCAACACTACAGGGAGATCCAGACAGGCCAATGATTGAAGGTTTAAGTGCAGGGTATGATTTCGATGTGGTAAATACCGATGTTATACTAAATCGAATGGATTCAAAGGAAGGAAAAATAGTTTTTCCTGATGGTTTAAACTACAATCTTTTGGTATTACCTAATATTGAAGATATCCCTGATAACGTAATCCAAAAAGTGGAACAATTAATCGAATTAGGAGCCAATGTATTGGTTCAAAACCCGGCAATAGCGAAAAATATTAAAGGAAAAATTCTTACTAGCAATAGTATTGATGAAGCATTGAATGAGTTATCTCTTGATAAAGATTTCTCACGTGATGAAAGCAAAATAGATTTCATCCATAGAAGAATTGATGGTGTAGACATGTACTATATCGCCAACAAAACAGATCGACCGCTTAATGAAACTGTTGAATTTAGAACAACAAATCAACAAATTGAATTGTGGGATCCTGTGACTTCAAAGCAATTCAGTATAGGGGATGCACAAAGTATGGATGGCATCACTAAGGTAAATTTAAAATTATCTGAATATGGTTCGGCCTTTATTGTATTCACTAGTATAGATCGGGATTTACCTGCGTACAACGAATCGCTGGAGATTCAAGCAACAGAGATCACATCGCCCTGGAAACTTTCTTTTCCAGAGAATTGGGGAGCCCCTGCTTATGTTGAATTGGACAAGTTGATTTCATGGACGGATCACGAGGAAAAAGGCATCAACTATTTTTCTGGAACGGCTAGTTATGAAAACGATTTTACTGTTACCAAAGAAGCTATTGAAAGCAAAAAAGTTATCAGTATAGATTTAGGTGAAGTTTATGATGTAGCCGAAATTCTTGTTAATGGAAAATCCGCAGGTGTTTTATGGACCAAGCCTTACAAACTCAATATTGAAGAATTTGTCAAGGAAGGTGAAAACAAATTAGAAGTTCAAATTACCAACTTGTGGGTTAACAGAATAACAGGAGATTCGGAATTACCTGAAGGAGAGAAGCTTACCAGAACCAATCGACCTTTCGTTGAGCCTTACCAGCACAACGTAGACGAAAATTCTCAACTAAGAACCTCAGGTTTACTTGGGCCAGTTCAATTAAAAATAACTAATCAATAACAATATGAAAACACATGTAATGAAGCCAATTACTCTGATCATGCTAATCGCTGCAATGATCTGTACAACGATTAATACCAATGCTCAAACGGATGAGTTATCGTACAATCAATTGCAAAAAGATTTTGAATCTCCCGATTACTCCTATTGGGGAGAAGTGCCCTTATGGTGGTGGGAAGGAGAAAGCATGGATAGAGAACGTATCACATGGCAATTGGAGGAACTTTCTGCAAAAGGTGTAAAAGCAGTTTGCCCGATTCAACGTTCTCCCGCCCGAAGTAACCCTGAATCATTCAGCAAAGAATGGTGGGAAACCCTAGCTTTTGTCCATAAAGAATGTGAAAGGTTGGGCATGCGATTGTGGGTGTATGACCAGTTGGGATATGGCCAATATGGCTGGTTCGAAAAAGCAGCGGCACAAATCGAAAATACAGGAACTTCACAAATCGGTTTTCACTCTTATGATGTGGATGCCGGTAAAGAACTTAGTATTAAATTACCTGATGGCGAGGTTTTTGAGGCACGTGCGTATCAAATCGTTAAAGACACAGCAAGGGATGAAAAAAGTATCAATATTGCAAAATTTATAAAAAACGATTCCTTGGTTTGGAAGCCAACTGAAGGAGCGTGGAAAGTAGCCATTTCTGTGCTAAACCCGTTTCGATCATTTTATATGAACGAACAGTCCACCGATATTTTTTTAGATCAACTTTATCAGAGAATTGAAAATGTTGTTGGTGAAGAGGCTATGGGTGAGAGTTTGATCGGTGTTTTTCAAGATGAACATCCTCCTACACCACGTGATGTCTACACACCAGAATTGGCAGAAACCTTTAAAACAAAATACGGATATGATATTTCCAGGGCAATACCTGCCTTGCATTTTGATGTAGGAAAGAAAACACCTAAGTATAGAATTGATTATTTGGATACCTACCTGTCATTGGTAGAAAAAACGTACTGGGAAAAAGTATACGATTGGACGGCAGACAAAAACATACTAACGAGTCACGACAACTGGGGACGAAATAATATATATAACCACAGTAAAGGATACATTGATTATTTCCGTACGCAAAGATGGTACTCTGCCCCAGGATTGGACGATTGGCAACAAAAACCATTGCAAGAAAGAAATTATTACGACACAAAAATTGCTTCATCTATTGCGCGGCTTTATGAGCGACCAAGAGTATGGGCAGAAGTATTTCACTCCTCTGGATGGGGTCGAACACCAGATCAAACCTTGACATGGCTATCGACACTGTACGCTTTCGGAGCAAATTTATATGATGAGCATGGTCTTTATTATTCATTAAATGCAGGCACATGGGAGCATGCCGCCGGAGATCCACATTGGAGACAACCTTATTGGCCGTACTATCAGGAAATCTCTGACTGGGTTACCCGAATGAGTTATATCATGTCGCAGGGAAATTCAGTAGCTGATGTAGCCGTTCATTATCCAGTGGTGAGCGTATTGTCTGAAATAGAAAAGAGCGATATGGATTATAATCATTATATGAAATTGTCTCGTATTATCTATAATGAAGGGATTGATAATGACATCATTGATGATGAATCCATATTAAATGCAATCGTGGAGAATGGACGCATAGAGATCAATGGCAATAGCTATCAAGCGTTGGTTTTTGGTGCTGAAAAAACCATAAGGCTAACTGTTTTAGAAAAGGCACTTGAACTTGTTCAAGATGGAGGGACGGTACTATTTTACGGAATGTTGCCTACCGATTCGGCAGAAAATGGAAAAGATGATGTGAATGTGGTATCAATTCTTACGAAAATTCTTAATGCATCTCCTGATAGCACACAATCCAACATTGAGCATAATTTCAAAAATGGAGGTTATGCCGCATTTATAAAGGAAACTCCTGATGCTATCCCATCCCTGCTTTCGCAACATATCGACAGAGACTTTATAGGTAAAGGAGGTACGGTATATATGTCACATCGAAAAACTGGAGATCAGGATGTCTACCTCATCCAAAATACAGAAGATCATACCATACAATTAGAAGCCCGTTTTCGTGTAGATGGTGTTCCCGAAATATGGGATCCTTTTTCTGGTACGACTCAAGAAATCAGCAATTTTGAAAGAAGGGATGGTTATACCTATTCTAAATTAACATTAGAAGGAAATATCGCTCAACTGATTGTCATAAAACCTGGCGATGAAAAAAGCAGGGTAGATACATCTTCTTCGACTGATTGGAGCGAAAAAGTTATTGCTAAAGATTGGGAGTTTTCATTGATTCCTACCAACGACAACCAGTGGGGTGATTTTAACTGGCCGCCATCAAAGGAGAAGATTGGCCTTGAGGTTAGACAAGTAAAATACAAAGAAGAACCCGTTAACTCTAGCAATGAGTTAGGTTGGAACAACCCTAATTTTAATGACGGAAATTGGGACAACACCCTATATAGCACTGGGCCTTATTGGTTGGCACTGGAAGAAATTCCGGAAAATACTGGAATAATTTCAACCATTCTTAATCAGCAAGAAGAGATTGAAAAAGGAAATCAGGTTGACATTGAAGGAAGCAAATTTCATTGGGAAGAAATAGTCTTTTCAAAGACCATTGGTTTAGCCAAACCGTCTCCTTGGGGAGGACATTCGGGATATCCCGACGGTCATTTCGACAAAAATTTTATACACCTCAAAGAAGGTAGAAAAGTGCTGTTTACTAGAATTTATTCCGCAACAAAACAAACCGTAGGCTTGAATGCTCAATTGCGAAATTCAACAGCTCGATTATGGGTCAATAACAAGGAACAGCCCATACAGGGTTCGGTTGGAAATTTACCTTTAAACAAAGGGTATAATAATGTATTGTTGGACTTGCCAGATGGTACCGGTGGAAAACTTTTTGTTCAAAAGGCTCCCCCTACTATTATCGAAGGTGGGAACAGTGATCCAACGGTTCCTACTTTAAATGATGCTTCTTGGATTTGGTCAGGAAATTCGGAAGGTGCCTACTTCAGAAAATCATTTGAGTTGAACAAACTGCCAGAAACGGCAAACATTATCGTAACCGGGGTTTCCGGATTTAGGTTGTTTATCAACGGCAAAAAAGTAGAAGAAGATATTGGCCCTTGGGCAACTTGGGATTTCCCCAAAAGTGTAAATATCCTACCCTATCTAAAGAAAGGAAAAAACGTATTCGCTGCATGGGATCAATTTTATAAAGGAATTAATGTTTCATACTCAGACGGATATCAAGGGTTTATTCTTGCTATGAAAGCAATTAATAAGGATGGTTCCAGTTTAAAAATAGAGACTGACAATTCATGGAAAGGTCATTCAAAAGAATTTAAAAATTGGACTTCTCTAGATTTTGATGATACTGGATGGGACTCAGCGACTGTCAAAGGAAATGCGACTGACGAGCCATGGGGAAAAGAATACCTAAAAAACATGGGAGGCTCCACGACTCCATATCGTCCTTTGTCTGTTAATTTGACTTCTCCGTATATTCAGGTTTTCAATGAAATGCCAGAGATTGTATATGATGTAAAAAAGGAATCTGCTGAAAGAGTAGCATGGTATCGTTTTGATGCACCACCGGGTTTAAAAGAAATTTTATTGGGCGTAGAAAATGCAACTGTATGGGTGGATGGAAACAAAGTTATTGTTAAAGATGGTATTGCTAAGGTAATAAACCCACCTATTGGAGTTTCTAAAGTGGCTATTCGTTTGATAATGGAACGAGGGCAATATGCCGGAGCAGCCTTTGATCAACCCATTAAGTTATCCTTGGAAGGCGGGGAAATACAGACGGGTCTGTGGAGTGATAATGCCCTGCCAACCTATTCAGGTATTGGGGTTTACAAGCAAACAATACATTTAAGTAGCGCAGAATCTAAGAAAGGAATAACATTAGATCTTGGAGAAGTATATGTTGCAGCCGAAGTTTTTGTCAATGGAAAATCGGCAGGAAGCAGAGTGGCGCTTCCATACAAGTTTGATTTATCGCAGTTGGTTCAGTCAGGGAAAAATGAAATTGAAGTAAGGGTAGCGAATACACTTGCTCCTCACTATTCTTTACCAATGAAAACAATTCATTTGGGTCCTACGAAATCAGGTTTAGTTGGACCAGTTCAGTTAAAAATATCCAAATAATGAACACTATAAAATGTTTTTGTTTTGTAATTGCTGTTTTCCTGCTTACAACAGTAAACGCTCAGAACACCAATAAAGCATTGAAGTCCTATGATTTTCTAAAAGAAAATTTTGAAGCGCCATCCTCAGAATCTGGTGTAAATTGTTGGTGGTGGTGGCTCAACGGTAATGTAAACAAGGCAGCGATTACCAAAGATTTGGAGGCTATGAAATCAAGAAACTTTCAGGGAGCCATGATTTTTGATGCAGGTGGTCATAATCAAAGAGGAAATAAAGACATTCCAGCTGGCCCCTTATTTGGTTCGGATGAGTGGAACGAATTATTTGTTTTTGCCATGGACGAAGCTAAACGTCTGGGTTTAGAGATGGGATTTAACATACAAAGCGGTTGGAATCTGGGAGGCCCAAGAGTCACCCCACAATACACAGCAAAGCAACTGGTATATACTGAAAAAAAAGATTTCTGGAAATAAGAAGGTTTCACAAAAATTGGAGGTACCGATTAAGCAAAGAGATTTTTACAAGGACATTGCCGTACTGGCTGTTCCTTTAAAGAAGTCTGACAAGACCGATAAACTGATTACTGATTTGAACTTAAAACTGGGATATCGCGAACTGGGAGGTTCCGCACCTGACACTCGTTTTTTGTTGGATAATGCCACCCCAAAAGAAAAGAATAAGGTAGGCGAAACAACCTATGTATTGAACAAAGATGAAATAATAGACCTGACTTCAAAAATGGACACGGCTGGCAACCTAACTTGGGATGCTCCCGAAGGTGATTGGAGTATCATGCGAATTGGTTACTCCTGCACAGACTCACATGTGTCCACTTCTAGCGGTGATTGGCAAGGAAGTGTACTGGATTATATGAGTAAAGAAGCCTTTGATTTCTATTGGAATGATGTGGTGGAACCAATTTTTAAAGCTTCAGGAGATCATGTAGGCACAACCCTTAAATACATGGAAACGGATAGCTGGGAATGTGGAGGAATGAACTGGACGGATAATTTTTCTGAGGAATTTCAAAACTATCGCGGTTATGATATTTTAAACTATTTACCCATTATAGCAGGATACGTGATTGAAGACATTTCAACTTCAAATGCTTTTCTGTCCGATTTTAGAAAAACACTTGGCGATTTGGTAACCTACAACCACTATGCACGTTTTCAGGAATATGCACATAAATACGATATGGGTATTCAGCCTGAATCTGCTGGGCCACACGCGGGACCCATGGACGGCATAAAAAATTATGGATTTAGTGATATTGTGATGAGTGAATTCTGGTCGCCATCTCCTCATCGCCCCAACCCTAATAACCGGTTTTTTCTAAAACAAGCCTCTTCTGCCGCTCATATTTATGGAAAAAAGATCGTAGGTGCAGAATCATTTACTACCATTGGACCCCATTGGAACGATGAGTTATGGCACGATCAAAAGTCTTCTTTTGACCATGAAATAGCTGCCGGATTAAACCGCATGTATTTCCATACGTTCACCGCTTCACCTCCAGAAATGGGCTTGCCAGGTCAGGAATATTTTGCTGGAACGCATGTCAATCCACAAGTTACTTGGTGGAAACAGTCTGGTGCTTTTATCGATTATATGCACAGGACACAGTCTGTTGTGCAAGAAGGAAAATTTGTGGCCGATGCGTTATACTATTACGGCGATCATGTTCCAAATGTATTCCCGTATAAACATTCCGATCCGGCTGGGGTAATGCCCGGATTTGACTACGATGTGACGGATGAAACTATCTTTTTACAACTGAAAATGGAGCATGAAAGTATTGTTGTTCCTGGAGGGGTAAAATATCGTGTATTGGTATTGCCCGATCATAAAGTAGTGTCGATGGCGGTTTTGGAAAAAGTAGAATCACTTTTACAACAAGGTGCCCAGATAATTGGTTACAAACCTGAAAGTTCTGTTAGTCTGGTTGGTGGAGAAAATGAACAAAAACAGTTTCAAACATTGGCAGACAAAATTTGGGGTATGGAGTCGGGTAAAAAAGGAGAAAAAAAACACGGCAAGGGAGTTGTAGCATGGGGTGTTTCGGCTAGGGAATATCTATTATCAAAGAATATACCTACCGACTTTACTATTGTGGATAGTGAAAGCAAAACAGATTTCGATTATATCCATTATACCGTTGGCGAAAGCGATGTATATTTTGTCACTAATCAAACTGCTGAAAGACAAAAGATCAACTGTCAGTTCAGAGTTTCTGGAAAGCAACCCGAATTATGGGATGCCCTTACCGGAGAAATCAGAGAAGCCAACGCTTTTATGCAAAAAGATGGACTGACTACTGTACCACTAACTTTAGAACCTTATGGTGCTATTATGGTGATATTCAATAAGCAAATTGATAAGAATAAACAGGGCAATGCGCTACATAATTATTCAGACCATAAAACTGTTCAAAAAATTAACGGTTCGTGGGAAGTGAGTTTCGATTCCAAATGGGGTGGGCCGGAATCTGTAACATTTCCTGAACTTATGGATTGGACAACACACCCTGATGATGGCGTCAAATACTATTCAGGTACAGCAATATATAACAAAACTTTCAATGTGGACTTTGAGCCAGAAAAAGGGAAACAATACTTTCTGCGGTTGGAAAGTGTAAAAGATGTGGGTATTGCTGAAGTAAAAATCAATGGAAAAGACAAAGGAATCCTTTGGACAAAACCATTTAGGATTGAAATAAGCCAAGAACTTCAAAAAGGAGAAAATACACTTGAAATCAAAGTGGTAAACTCTTGGTACAATCGTGTTGCAGGAGATGAAATGTTCCCAAGCAAGAATCAATTTACCAATACGAATGTTGTACTGATAAACGATTTCAGAGGCAGACCAAGAAAAGAAATCCCATTGGAACCATCTGGATTATTGGGACCTGTTACGGTTGAGGTGGCTGTAGTAGAATAAACATCAATACTGTAAATTATAAAAGAATGAACTTGAAAATAAGATTTTTTATTCCCGTAAAGTGCCTTTTATTGCTTTTTATCACTGGTTGTACAGTGACAAAGAGTGATTTCGTAAACCATAAGATAGATGCGCATATTCATATTTATGACACGAATCGAGAAGGGAGTGCTATATTTCTTGACCCTGTAAAACATGCAAAAATCTATACTCCTCATATGCCTAATGATTTTACCCAAGTGTCGCAATCAACAGGGGTTAACTACGCTATTGTGGTGGAGGCAAGTATGCGAGTAGAGGATAATGACTGGCTTATTAAAATTGTAAATGAATCTGATAATATGTTGGCCTTGATCGGAAATCTGGATCCACGCCATCCAGACTTTAGAACTGATCTGGAAAGACTAGCACTGCACGAAAAGTTCAGGGGTATCCGAATTAGACAAGAATCTCCTATTGATATCGCAGATCCCAAAGTGGTGGAAGCATTGGGCTTATTAAATAAACTTGATCTAGTTTTGGAGTTGAGAGAAAGTCAGGGGTCAACAGCCGATATTATTGCACTCGCCAGAAAATACCCTAAAATGAATATTATAATGAATCATTTGGCGGGAGGTCGATTACAAAATGGAAAGGTAGTTCCAGATGATTGGATCGAACGATTGACAAAGCTGTCTAGGGAACCAAATATCTATTGTAAGATTTCAATGATTTACTATTTATCAGGTGAAAATCCGGCACCTGTGGATATTAAATATTATAAACCATTAATAGATCCGATTTTAGATGCATTTGGCTCAAACAGGGTGCTTTTTGGAAGTAATTGGACCTTGTCAGAAATGAGAGGGTCGTATAAGGATATGATCCGAATGCTTGATGAATACTGCATGGAGAACCAAGATTTATCTTCAGAACAGTTTTATACCATAAATGCTTTAAAGGCATATGGGATTAATATTAATAAAGGTAACAAAGAATAAAAAATTATGAACAAAAATGAAACGCAAAAAAACAACTTTAGGAGAATTATTAGTTTTGCAATGGTTGCAGTTGTTTTACTATTTACGGCCCTGAATTCCACTGCTCAATCCACTGATGATCTAAAAGAAGCCTTTAAAAATCCACCGGATACGTCAAAACCGGGTGTTTACTGGTATTTTATGGATGGCAATTTGTCTCGTGAAGCCATGACCAAAGATCTGGAGTCCATGAAGGAGGTTGGAATTAGCAACCTAATATTCCTTGAAGTAGGCATTGGTGTACCTCGCGGTCCAGTCGATTTTATGAGCGAAGAATGGCAGGATTTATATGTTCATGCTGTGAGAGAGGCAGAAAGATTGGGGATAAAAATCCTTCTGGGTGCAGGGCCGGGATGGTGCGGGAGTGGTGGTCCCTGGGTGAAACCGGAAGAATCCATGAAACATTTGGTTTTTAGTGAAACTGAAGTGTCGGGTAATAAAAGAGTTAATATGACTCTCCCAATTCCAGATCAACGCAGCACAGTTTGGCATACTATGAAAGACCCCTATTATGAAGATGTGGCGGTTTATGCTATTCCCAGTACTGTAAAACCTGTAATTACGGACATCAATGAAAAAGCACTCTATGAAAGGGATCCTATTTCTTCCAAGCCAAATGTAAAGACACATTTACCTGCTCCAGCCAACTTTGTAAAAGTGGCCGAAAGCAAAATTCTTAAACAGCAAGATATTATAGATGTCTCTCAATTTATGAAACCCAATGGTAAGCTAGTTTGGGATGTCCCCAAAGGGAATTGGACAATTGTACGAATGGGAAAACGTGTTACAGGAGCAAGTACGCGTCCGTCGCCAAAACCGGTAATTGGTTTAGAAGCCAATAAAATGAGCAAGGAAGACTTTGCCAGCCACCTAAAAAACTACACCGATGTATTGTTGGAAAAAACTGCTCCTCGAAAAGAAGGTGTTGGATGGACAGGTTTTCACATGGACAGTTGGGAAAGCGGTGCTCAAAACTGGACGGAAGGTATCGTTGACGAATTTAAAAAGAGACGGGGCTATGATCCTGAACCCTATTTTCTCGTTTATACAGGACGTGCAGTACAAAGTGTTGAAATTACAGAGCGATTTCTTTGGGATCTCCGTCAGACTTGCAAAGAACTTGTTTTGGAAAACCATGCCGAATTTGGAAAAGCGTATGCACATAAAAATGGATTGGAATTAACCATTGAACCCTATGACATGAATCCGGCTGGTGATCTAGATTTGGGAGCGGTAGCGGATGTAATCATGGCGGAATTCTGGAGTAAAAGATTTGGTTTTCAAACAGCTTATGCTGTTTTAGAAGCCACTTCTATCTCACATATTACGGGTCAACCCATCGTGGGAGCCGAGGTTTTTACTTCAAATAATAATGAAGCTTGGCAAGAATATCCTTGGTCGATGAAAGACCAAAGTGACTGGGCATTGGCTTTGGGAGTGAATCGTTTTGTATATCACACTTTTGCACATAAACCTTTGGGAGACGAACACCGTCCAGGAATGACCATGGGACAATATGGTGTGCATTGGGATAGAGGGCAAACCTGGTGGCCAATGGTAGAAGCGTATCATAAATACATTAGCCGCAGTTCGCATATGATGCAGCAAGGTCAGGCAGTTTCCGATATTTTATATTTAACACCCGAAGGTTCACCAATGGTATTTGATGCACCCAAAACTGCGCTTAAAGAAAATGGGGCTATCCCAGATAAAAAAGGATTTGGTTTTGATGGTTGTTCACCAAAAATGCTACTGGAAAGAGCCACTGTGGAAAACGGTAAAATCGTTTTTCCTGGAGCTTCATCTTACGAAATTATGGTATTACCTAATTTTGAAACCATGACTCCTGAATTGCTGGAAAAAATAATTTCAATGGTCGAGAAGGGCGCAAAGATAATTGGGAATCCTCCGTTACAATCCCCAAGTTTAGTCGATTACCCAAATTGCGATGATAAGGTGAAAATTTTGGCTGAAAAACTGTGGGGTTCACTTCAATCACCAGAAAATAGAAAGGACATAAAATTTGGAAAAGGTACTGTTTACTGGGGAGGAAACCTTAGCAATCTTGCTGCTGATGTACTTTATCCTACTTATGAAAATACGATTGAAATTCTTTCGCAACTGAACATTTCTGCCGACTTTGAATCCGACAACAACACCATAAGATTTGGTCATCGAAAAACAGCGGATAAGGATATATACTTTATCGCCAACCGAACAGATGCCAAGCAAACAACAGCATGTACTTTTCGTGCTGAAGGAGCACCCGAACTTTGGAATAGCGTAACTGGAGAATCAAGAAAAATCACTAATTATTTTGTTAAAAATGGAGTCACAACCATTCCAATGGAATTTTTTCCTTACGAAAGTTTCTTTGTTGTTTTTTCTGGAGATAAGAGTTCAGAAGCAATAGTAAAAACTGGTAAAGGCAACTTTCCAACTTTCAATAAAATCAAAACAATTGACGGTACATGGAATGTTTCATTCGATTCAAAATTTGGAGGACCTTCAGCTATAGAATTCGACAAACTACAAGATTGGACGAATCACGAAATGCGCGGAATAAAGTTCTATTCCGGAATTGCCATCTATAAAAAAACTTTCAATATTGAAAATTTAGAAGATGAAAAGTATTTCATCGATCTGGGTGTTGTAAATGATATTGCAAGAGTAAAACTAAATGGTAAAGACATTGGCGTAGTATGGTGTGCACCATGGCGAATCGATATTTCAAGCGCATTAAAAGAAGGAGAAAACAAACTTGAAATTGAAGTTGCTAATCGTTGGGTAAATCGCCTACTGGGAGACAAATCTGAACCCGAAAAGCATACGAGAACTGTAAAATTTGAGAACGGTTTGATGGGAGGTAAAGAATATAAAGCAGGCAGATATACTTTTACCACAAAAGAAGCCATGCGCTCGTTTAATTTGACAGAACCACTTCCTTCGGGATTGTTGGGGCCAGTAACTATTCAGCAAACTGACATAAAGTAAATTAATACTGAATGATTTTAAACAATAACACGTTTTTTTTAAGGTGAAAATCCGACAGTACAGGATAGTTGTATTATTTACAAACTCTAATACTACGACCCTCAAATCATGAATGTACAATTGAATCAAGAGTTAAGACATGTTATGACTATGAAAGAATATATGCTCCTTTTTAAAAATGTATAAACAGTAAAATATTTAACTAATTTAATAAAAATGAAAGTAACACTTACCAAACATCAAATTCAGACATTTCAACAGGAAATGAAGCGGGGCAATAGAATCGTATTGAAATCCCTTACACCGCCATTATAGTGATTCCTGTTTTTACTATGATTAATAGATTGTAGGTTTAATTTTACCTATAAAAATGATTTTCTTTGCTCAAGAAGTTTTAAAAGTTTGTTGTTCTGCTCTTGAATTACATCAAACTTATTTTTTAAATCATCGACATCTCCCTTTGTTGCATTAATGCTTAATGGTGCTAGTATTTTTTTACCTCCATATTCAATCCCCCTCGCCAAAAGTGTTCCCATAGTTGAATCTTTTATATTACTTGAATCCGGAACTTTCTCAAAAGTTTCTATTAATTGGTTTATTTTCTTGTTTTGTTTCTTTAATTTCTTTTCTATTGAAGAACTATTAACTTCCGTGAAATTGTTTTTCGAAGTTGGATAGGCCTTCCCTTTTTGATATCCTCCAGAAACATATTTGTAGTCGTTCCTTTCATAACATGCCATAGTTACACAACTCGGACAACAATAAACCTTATCCTTTCTAGTCTTAATAAATTCTTCATTACAATGCTTACAATTACCTATTTTCATAATACTTTGATTTTGTAAAACATTAAATTCAATTAAATTTAATGTTTTGGGTTAAAAAAATAATTGCTATTCTTTATTGTTAAATACATTTTTAAGCAAATAAGCATATGCCCCTTCTTTTGTTAAAACGGGTTGCCTTTGTTTTTTGAATGTATTAGAAGTAATGCCAAATTCTTTTTGCAGCATATGCAATAGCACCTCTTGCTCTGCGATTGGCAGAGACATGGCTACTTGATATACTACTTTGGCATTCATTAATAAAGAATAGGTTTTATTCTTTACTAAAATAATTGAAGCGTTTAGTTTAGTGGTGTTTTTATAATGTCCCTAGGATGGTTTGTTATGTCTCAAACCACGATATTCTGTCCCAATACTATTTTTCTTAATTTTCTTCGGATTTTTTCGGCAAATCTCTCATGAAAATTTTTACCCTTGCAGCATGATCCGAATTGGTTTCAGTATCAATATGTCTGACTTTAGATATGTTCATTTGAAGCTCTTCTTGAATATAATTTTCAAAATTTGATTTAGGCTTTACAACTAACTCTAATCTTTTGAGTGCCTCATACAAACTGTCAATTTGCGCCGGTATAGTTCCCTTGAAATTTGGAATGGCTTTATGTGTCCACTCGAAAGCCTCAAAGGATAAAAAAATATGATCATATTTCTTATAGAGATTTCTCAAAGCCCCATATTCACTAAAATAAAAATCATCTTCAAATTGATAGCGATTATTTAAATTGACCAAAATTTTAAGATCTGTTTCAAAACTGATTGCTTCTGTAAAGAAATCTAAACTCTTGAAGGTTTCAGAATCAAAAAACACTTCATTTCCATAAAAATATTCCATTGCAATGGGTAATGGACAAAGATCTATTCTTTTTGCACTGCGTATTTGATGCAGTTTTTGGAAGTGACTATTATTTTTAACATCTTCAATAAGTCCCAATTCCTTTTTACGTTCTATAATTTCAATTTGGGGAACATCAACCTTTTTGTAAATTTCATTAAATCTCTTTAGAGCAAAGCTTTTTTGTTCTTCTTTATCTAAACCGAAAACACTGTTATTAAAATCTTTAAAAAAAGTAATATGACTATTCGAAATTAAACGGTCATATTTCCCAAGGATAAACTCGTAAAATTCTTCAATCGTTTCATTACTTGGCTTAAATACAAGTTTTGCTTCATTCAAATCTCCAAACAATACATTCTCATTCATCGAAACTTTAACTATCTTCGACCAATAACACGCTTTTTCCGAAGCCAAATAATCAACTTGCTTTTTCTTTTCCCAAGTCGTGAACTCTTCCTTATCTAGAAATCCAAAATACTTTGACATAATTTTATTTACCTTTTAATAATACTGAATAGTCCTCTGGCAACTCGGCATCAATATCTCGTAAATATTGTTCTAAAGCGACCATAGTCGTATGGCCAGTTATAGACATCAATCTACTTTTCGATTCAAACACAGAATATTTTTTTCTAATTTCTCTATATAGTTTGGTTATAAAAGTATGTCTAAAACTATACAGTCCATAATCAACTCCCAAACCAAAATGATCTTTTACAACTTTAAACCTTTTTGAGAAACTGTCTCTTTTGTTGTTTTCATCAGCGTCCCACTCTCCTCCTATTTTGTCTGGAGTAAATAAAAAATGCTTCTTGTTTATTTCTGACAAATCTGGAATTTTCGATAATAACATCTCTGGAATGATTTTAATCTTTACCAATTTATTCTTGGCTTTGAGATATATTTTTCTGTCTTCGATATCTATATCCTCTATTGTTAACCTACAGACTTCTATTGGACGTAAAAAGTTATAAGAGACAAATTGAACAAACAATAATAGTATAGGATCGTATTGCCCCATATACTCATAAATGTCTTTTTCTTGTTTAGGTGTATAGGTTTTATTCCGTTTGGTCTTTGCTTTTAAAACATTGATCTTTTTTACAAAGTTCTCGGGAATAATCTCGTTATCTTCTAAAGTATTGAATAAAGAACTGATAACCCCACGCGCATTATTTCTATTTCTTGCGCTTGTAGTTTCCAAAACACTATTTAAATATTCTATTACTATCTTTTTCGTGATATCAGTTATGGATTTATCGGCCAATTTCTTTTCAATCAACCATCTTTCGAACTGATTGATTCTGCTCACATATCTCGAAAAAGTACTCGTGCCTAAAGTGTTTTTCTTTATTTGCAATCCCTTTTTAAAAGCCTCTGAAACTAAAATTACTTCAAGTTCCGTTTCAGCAACTTTATTCTCATCCAACTTTGGTTGTTCTTCGGTCTGGTTCTGGTTACTTATGGCCGATTTTTCTTCGGGTATATCCTTTCCAAAAAACTGTTTCTCCAACAAGCTGTTATCACTATATGGATTAAACCCTGCTCTTAATAAATCCGAAAGACTTTGCTGCATTACACGTAAAAATGACAATCGCTCACTCTTAGTCTTGTAACGATTAGCACCCGCTTTTATATTTGGTTGCCGTTTTAATCTATCTGATTTTGGATCTCGATATGAGTAATACACATACCATTCTTTGGAAAGAGCAGCAGATTTTTGTGCTTTTGAAAATTTTGACCATCCTAAAATGTCGACACCTCCTGTGTAAATTTTAGGATTAGAATAGGGTTGAATCATGTTGAAATCGTGTACGTTTTCGTGTACGGTACGTAAAAGTAAGTTATTTAAAGACATAAAAAAAACGGATTGTGCTAACACAATCCGTTCGTTTATCTACCTTTCAGCTTCGTAGCGGGAACTGGACTCGAACCAGTGACCTTCGGGTTATGAGCCCGATGACAAGTATTTATCAAATGAAAAACTACAGGAAATAAACAAGGCATCCTATATTTTACTAAACCAACCATATGAATAATTAGTATTGATAAAGTTTAATATCAAAACTAATTATTTTAAATGAGTCTAAGGGAAAAGTGGAAATGTTGTACCTATGTTGTACCTGAACAAAAAAAGCCTCTCAATTTTGAGAGGCTTTTGACTACTTATTAGTAGTTGAAAAAGTGCGGGCGGAGAGACTCGAACTCTCACACCTCGCGGCACCAGATCCTAAGTCTGGCGTGTCTACCAATTCCACCACGCCCGCTTTTTCAATATTTTATGAACTTTTACTTGTCTAATTCCTAAGTCTAGCGTGTCTACCAATTTCACCACACCCGCAGTAAAATTTAACTGTGGCAAATATAATCAAGTTTTCATGAAAA
>Ga0115571_1000387_pt1 | contig 33132 bp, 33 predicted proteins | sample COGITO_mtgs_1205_FD_87293 | JGI IMG/M metagenome (GOLD analysis project Ga0115571, IMG submission 87293) | Pelagic marine microbial communities from North Sea - COGITO_mtgs_120531 | ecosystem: Environmental > Aquatic > Marine > Epipelagic | place: Germany:Helgoland, sampling site Kabeltonne...
CTCGCTGCACTGATATAAGATGCTCAAGTTGGCGACCTGTGATCAGTGCACAATCGCTGTTGATTTGCTGTGGATTCAGTAGCAGTAAATTCATAGGCCTGATTGTAATAGATATTCATCGGTTTAGGGGTCGCGGATACTGGAGGTTTGCTCCATTTGCCCTATAATAACGCCAATGTCCCGTTCGATTAACTGGATAAATCCGTCGCCTCCTAAGCGACTGCTGGGGGTTCAAGTCCCTCACGGGACACCAGTTATCTATGCTCTGTACCAGTCAACTTCCTATATTCTAACCCGCAAGCTGCAGGAGTTATTTGTGGACTTTGTGTCCTCAGCTGTTTATGGTTTTGATTATAAAATATTAAGCGTGGAGAGATATGCACTTGTATTGTAGAACCATTTTGATATCGGTGATCTGTCTCCTTGCTGCCTGTGGAGGTGGAGGTGGAGGTGAAGGAGGTTCTGGTGCTGGCAATAGTCTCTCTACCCCGGTCAATCTGGCTCCGTTATTTTCTGGCACCAGCAGCTTTGAAGTTCTTGAGGCACAGGAGCTCAGCCTGAGCCTGTCTTTTTCGGATCCGGAGGGGCGCTCTTTAACACAATCCATCACTGGTGGTGAGGATCAGGATCAGTTTGCAATATCCGTCTCCGGAACCCTTGATTTTGTCACTTTGCCTGATTATGAAAACCCCGGTGATCAGGGCGCAGACAATAATTATCAGCTTGTTGTTACAGCCTCAGATGGCACCAACCAGACCAGTCAAAATATTAGTATCAGCCTGATTAATGTTATGGAGGCACGGGTTGTGGATGGGCCTGTTTCCGGCAGCCAGGTATTTATTGATGAAAATGGCGATTCTATCGCTAATATAAACGAAACTACCACCACCACTGATGCCCAGGGATTTTTTACAATGCAGGCACCTGAGGTCAGCTGTCTTGCCCTGGAGGTTTGTGATGTGGTTTTTCTGGCTGTGGGTGGTGTAGATATTGCCACCAATAATGATTTGGGGGATCTGGTTTTATCTGGTGCTGGCCTGCTCGATGAGGATTTTAACATTACCCCCATCAGTACCATGCTGGTTAATGCTGCCGATCCCCAGCTATTGTTAGACGGCTTTGGTCTGGGGCTGACGGTGGCGGATATAGCCACCATGGATCCCTGGCAGCTGACACAGAACGAAGATCCCGCGGCTGAGCAGCTGTTGCGCACCAACCAACAACTACTTGGCCTGATGTTAACAGCCAATAGTCTTGTCAACATTGGTGGTCAGATTGGCTCCGCGGATGTCAATGCAACACTGGCTGAGCTGTTATCGGACTATGCGCAAAATAACAGCGATGCTATAAATCTGGCCAGAGCTGAGGTTCTTGGCTCATTGCTGAATGATACCGCCGCTACCCTCGAAGTACCTTTAGCTGATCAGTCGGCAGAAATTATTGCCTCCAGATTGGCGATATTAAATAACATTCTGATGGATTCTGAGATTGCCCCAACGGAAGAGGTTGCGGCGGCCGTGATCAGTAGTTCCCAAGTCGAGCTGCAAACAGCGGTTGAGCAGCTTGGTTCAGGCGCGATTGATAATGCAGGGTTTGATAGCTTGACATCATTGGGTCAGCTGTTTGCTGAGCTGCCAGTCTTTGAGCTGTTGCCAGATTTGGATGAGGATGGGCTTGCGGACGTGGTGGATGAGGATGACGATGGAGACGGTGTTCTGGATTCAGAGGATGCTTTTCCTAGAGATAGCTCGGAAACTGTAGATACCGATGGCGATGAGATAGGGGATAACCAGGACCCGGATGATGACAATGATGGTGTTGGGGATAACCGTGATCCTTTCCCTCTGGACAGCAGTCTGACCCCGCCAACAGTGATTATTTCTGCTGATGTATTGTCTGGTTCTGTGCCTCTGATGGTAAATTTTGATGGAACTCAGAGCAATGTGGGCAGCGGCGATGCCGATAATGTTCTTTATAGCTGGTCTTTTGGCGATGGAGCTCAGGCCAATGGCCAGCAAGTTGAGCATGTCTACGCTGCCGATGGGGAGTTCTCGGCGGAATTAACCATCACTAATGAGGATGACTTAACCCACAGTGCAGCTGTGGTCATGTCCGTGTCCCCCTCAGAGACCAGTTACAGCGTTTCTGGCACCATTGTGGTGGCTGAATCCATGGCTGTAGATTCGGATGTTAATAATAGCGACTCATTGCCCACTGGTAATAATAGTCTGGACGCAGCTCAGCTGATTCCTAATCCAGTGACCCTGGCTGGCTATGCGAACACTGCTGGAGAGGGGGAGGAGGGTGCCTCCAGGGCTTCTGGTGATGTTGATGATGTGTATGCTGTCAATGCACTCGGCGGCGAAATAATTAACCTCAATATGTCTGACCCTAATCAAACGGATTTGGACCTGTATATCTATAACAGCGCAGGGGATCTGGTCGATTACTCAATTGGTGTTACCCAGTTTGAAAGCTCGACGCTTCCAGATAATGCTGGAATCTACTATATCAATGTCACTGTCTATGACACTGGCGCTTCGACCTATGTGCTGACTATTGGTCGCGATACCGAGCAGGCCAGCACAGGTTGGTCGGCAGCAGATGATTTTGTTATTGGTGATGTGATTGTTCAGCAGCGTCAGAGTAAATTGCGTTCGACCAACAATTTTATGGCTCAGCAGAAATCTGTTGCTACAGTCCGCAGTGCCGGTAACTTTGGTCCGGCGCTGTATTCGTATGGGCAATCTGTTGCTGATGAGATTGTCAGTGTTAGAGCCAGATCAATGGCAGCACAGCTTTCCGAAATAGAACTCAAGGCAGCGACATTGCGCAGGGTCAAAGCCATAGCGAAACAGGATGGAGTGGAATACGCAGAGCCAAATTATATACATAAGCATTTGGCAACAACCCCTGAGGATCCTCGCTACCAGGCTCAGTGGCACTATCCGAAAATTAATCTGCCTGCAGCCTGGGATATCAGTACCGGTGATAACAATGTAAAGGTGGCAGTGCTGGATACAGGGGTCTTTGATCAGCACCCGGATCTGGTAAATCGCATGTCAGCTGATGATTATGACTTTATTGAGGATGCCAGCAATTCTGGTGATGGCGATGGAATGGATGCCGATGGCAGTGACCCGGGAGATGGTCGCGACAATGCTCTGTGCTCGAACAGTGACTATGCTACCTCCAGCTTTCACGGTACTCATGTGGCGGGGACCATTGGTGCTGACAGTAATAATGGTATGGATGTGTCTGGTGTGACCTGGGCTGGTGAGATTATGAATCTCAGGGTGCTGGGCTGCCTTGGGGGCTATGACTATGATATCGCCAATGCCATTAGGTATGCCGCTGGTTTAGAAAATTCATCTGGCGTGATTGTGGCCGATCCCGCGGATATTATTAATATGAGTCTCGGCGGTGGCGGCAGTAGTAACACAATGCAGCAGGCGGTGACAGATGCCCGCAATGCAGGGGTGGTAATTATCGCTGCTGCTGGTAATTCCTCCAGCTCGCAACCTTCCTACCCGGCGGCCTATGAGGGTGTTGTCTCTGTCTCTGCAACCAATACACAGGATGGCCTTGCCAGCTATTCAAATTACGGAACTAGCATTGATATCAGTGCCCCAGGTGGGGAGTATGGAGATGCGGATGGTGATGGTTATCAGGATTTGGTACTCAGTACCCTGGCCGTTATTGAAGATGGCGTTATACAGCCTACTGTGGCCGCCTATCAGGGCACATCGATGGCTGCCCCTCATGTGGCCGGCGTAGTATCGCTGATAAAAGCTATTTACCCCCAGCTGACGCCGGATGATCTGGATGCGCTGATTGTCAGTGGTGATATCAGTGTTGATCTGGGCAGCGCGGGACGAGATAACGACTTTGGCCATGGTCGTATCGATGCGTTAAAAGCCGTGAACTATGCCAATCTGCTGGCCAATGGAACACCTATTCCGGTTACGCCTATTTTGCAGACGAGTTACTCCTACTTGAATTTTGGTCGCTTGATAAGCTCCATTAATGTGTCGACTTACAATAGCGGTAATGGCGATCTTGTGATATCTGATGTGCAAGTGTCAGAGAGCTTTGTGACAGTTACCAGCCCTGGCTCGGACGATGGTCTGGGATCCTACCAAGTGAGTATAGATCGCATCGGGATGGATATAGGTATCTATGGCGCAACCATAACTTTCAGCTCCAATGGCGGTGATATTGCGCTTGATGTGAGATTTGAGGTGGCGGCAGAAGATGATCTGACTTCGGGTAATGCCGGGCTGATCTACACCATTCTCTATAATGTGGCAGTAGATGAAACAGTGTCCTCGACAATTTCTTCGGCGACGGATGGGGAATATCAATTTAGTCTGGACAGTCTGGGCGGTGTCTACAACCTGATTGCAGGTTCGGATAGTGACAACGATGGCTATATTTGTGGGCCCGGTGAAGCCTGTGGTCTTTATCCTCTAGCTGATTCCCCGGTTGACTTGATCCTCAATGAAGATTTAACCGAGGTCGATTTTGGTTTGACGTTTGTTATCCCGTCCAGCTCAGATGTCGGTCTCAATAGAGCGTTTAGTGTTAGATAGGCTTGTGGGGGCATAGGAGTTGGTCTCCCCGGCCTGAGGGCTTAAGAGGCTCCGTTTGGGCTACGTCGCGTTGCGACTTACCCAAAGTGCGGTTCGCGTTTTATCAATGTCCTAACATCAACGCCCCAGATGGTGGACGAAATATTCTCTTGGAATACCTCAGATAGATTAGGTAGAGAATTGAAAGTTGATGACGGTAAGTATTTCTGTCCCAGATGTGATAATTTCCTCCTTATGTTTGAAGTAACTGCGTTGTATGGCTAACGTTGGTGGCAACATGCCTCTACTCAAAACCTCAAACTGAGTAAGGATAACCTGCTATGTCAATTTCATGTGCCTTAGGCTTAGCCGCCTGCCTTAACTACAACAATACAACTGTCGATTGGGATGACGCATTCACCATTGTTGATGTATGTAGTTATATAGATGACTATCCAGTTAATGATTTTATGGGCGGGTCATTTAACGGAAAGGCTTATAACCCTGCCGAATATGTATGGGATTTAGGCCTTCGGTTTGAATGGAATCCACCCTACAAAGCTAGCAGTGAATATGCTCGTATGGTATTTCGGAAAGCGTCAGTCGTTAAAGAATGTATGCATTTTAAAGGGCTTTATCAAGATAAGCGTAATTGGGAGAACTCTGAAACGACACCCTGATAATTTGTGTTTGACGATAATATAAGCGATTAATGTTATTGGATTCATTCAAGCGTATCAATACTACCTAACAGCGGAGTCCCTTCTGCCAAAAAAACGGGGTACCCCCGGGTGGGTTCGGCATATCTGAGAATTGGTGTTTTATTGCAGGGATATCGAATTATTGGTCAATAGATACCCTTGTAGTGGGTAGGTTAGTGGGTAAATATTCCGCACATAAAAAAACCCCTGTAAAAACAGAGGTTTAATTAATAGATTGGCGGTGGGATAGACCGACTATATTATGTATTTTAGTGTCTTATATTGTAGAGTATTATCTTAATAAAATATTGATTTATATAGATTTTATATGCTTTATCTCTTATTATGTACTTTCCTGTATTACAAGGTACCTAGCAAAAGGTGTACCTAAAAGTGTACCTAAAATTCCAATGAAGAATTGTCACCTTGCGGCTGTGAAACATGGTGTTCATTATTCGAATAGTTACGCGATCTTGGCCTTTTTTCTCGTAAAGGAGAATACGGTTTGAGGAAAAATATTACTGCTAAAGAGTTAGAGAAAATCATCAGATACAATATTCCGAAGCGTTACCCTTTAGGCGATAACCTCTATTTGGATATTTCTGGTGGTTCTGCAGTGTTTAGCTTCCGATATAAGATAAATGGCAAGCAGCATAAGAAGTCTTTGAAGCCATTCCATAAAGTTCATAACACTCTCGCACATGCACGTGCGAATGCGCTTCATCTGAAAGCTAAGGTGCGACAGGGGATTGACCCCAAAGAAGAAGAGCTTAGGGCGAGACGTGAGGCTGATGAGAAACTGGCTGCCCAGCAACTAATCGATCAGAAGAGACAGTCAACGTTTCAAACTTTGGCCAACAACACTATTGCTTACCTAGAACATGAGTGGACAAATCCGAAGACTCGCAAGCAATGGGAGAGCAGCTTATCTACTTATGCCTTCCCTGTAATTGGTCATTTACCCGTTGCAGACATAAGTCGAGACCATGTTTTGGAGATATTGGAGCCTATTTGGTACACAAAGACCGAGACAGCAGATCGAGTGCGTCGCCGTATAGAAACAGTTCTGAGGCGTGCGATTGCTGAGGGTCTAAGGTCATATCAGAATCCTGCCGCATGGAGGGGATGCCTAGAACATAGATTGCCAAGTGCTGAAAAGACTAAAAATAAACGTAAACCTATTGAGGAGAGGCACCACAAGGCACTTCCTTATGGCGAGCTTCCTAGGTTTATGACTGAATTAGTGCTGTTAGAGGGTATAGGCGCAAGAGCCCTGGAGTTCCTTATCCTGAATGCGAATAGATCAGATGAAGTATTATCTGCTACATGGGATGAGTTTAATTTAGAGGAGGGCACATGGACAATTCCTGCTCGTCGGATGAAGTCGAAGGTTTCGCATACTATCCCTATGAGCTCTCAGTCACTGTTATTACTAAACAACCTACCCAGACATCTCGCTAGTGAGTTTGTTTTCCCAAATGTAGCGACTGGCAGAAGTTTGTCACAGGCGGGGATGTCATCTGTACTGAAAAGAATGGGCAAAGCAGGAGAAATAACCGTCCATGGCTTTAGGTCAACATTTCGTGACTATATCGCAGAGCAAACAGACTTTGATGGTGCAATTGCTGAAAGAGCACTGGCCCACAGTCTTAAAAACAAGGCCGAAGCCGCCTATCAAAGAGGCAGACTAATACAGAAGCGTAGGGAAATGATGCAGGTATATAGCGACTTTGCTTATGAAACCGCAACTGACAAGAGTTTCACTTGGTACGATTGATAACTGACCATCATAGGTTGGTCAATTTTGCCTTTCAGCGTTAAAGTATACTTAATTCCAAAACTATGTAAGTCCGCAAATTTTTATGGATCGACACGGCATACACATGTACCTCAGGCACAATTATGGCGGCGAAAGGTTCTCCCTGCCATCCTGAAGTTATATATATGAACTTCATACTATACGCATTATTGAAAGATGGCCCGATAATTATTGATGATGATTTTTGAGTGCTATTACAACTGACATTAATAACGGCACAAATTAAATAAGTGTTTAAAAATTGTAAATTTTATTGCAGGATGGTTATAAAAAAGATTGATGTGTAGAAAAACAATTGTTTTAGCCTGTAAAAGGAAATAATACATGAGATGGGTTTGGTATTTAATTTGCGCACCAGGATACGCTCAACTTTGGTTGCAATATAACTCTCCATTCGAGTGGGGCCAAAAACGCAACGTTGCAGAAACTGGGCGGAAATGGAAAAACCGTCACTGGTTTGCTCCTTTCCTCTCGTTAATCTGGTACTTTGCTATATACCTGATGGGCGGGCATGCTTTGGTATCCCATTATTTCTAGGTCATTAATTAAAGCAGAAAGGCAACAGTAATCTAGGGTACGGAGACATCAAAGAATCACTATAATCGTTGGTACTTCATATCCTGTAATCTAACGGATGTGTCCGATTATAATCATCAGTATATTAATAAATTTCGCCTTTCAGCATTTAAATATACTTAACTCCAAAACTATTTAAGTCTCCTAATTTGTATGGGTCGACATGGTATACATATGTGCCACAGGCGCAATTAAGTTGGGGAAACGTGAGCCAGCTATCCTGACGTTGCGTATGTGCACCTTATGCTATACATGTCATTAAGAGAAAATTTGATATCTATTGATAATGATTTTTTATGAGTTGCAACATTGTTGAGAACCCTATTGTAAGTTCATTGATGTTTGAACAACCTTGTCGATTAGGTTGAGCCGCGAGCTCTTATTAGCCCTATGTATGAAAACTATGGTTACATGACTGCCTATACTATGATACGTCATACAAGGTGGTCTCTATAGCCGTTTCGTTGACGATATATAATGATTTTTGTACCATCGCGATCATTCTAAAGGATCTGTGCCTCATAGGTTAGCTAGCAACTCAGCCTTGGCTATCAGAGTAGAGTCGTCAGAGACATGGTGTTTCACTACAGGCTTCTCCATTGTGTCGAAACATACTATCCCGAGGTTTTAGTTACGCAAAAAATTTCTACTAATCGCCTTGGGTAGAGTATGCTAGTCCTGCAGAAATGAGGTGCTAATGAGTAGGCATATTTGTGATGTCAAAGGTTTGAGTAGATGTTTAATTTACCTTCAACTCTTAGAGATCTAAGCGAGGGTCGGTTTCCTGACGCGGTTTCCAAAGTTCTGGGGGCTCAGTCAATAATACTCGACGTCGATTATGATTTTTTTTGTAGATCTGAGGATGTATCGTATGGCAAGTCGGATGACAAGAAAATCGACCAAAGCATGTTCGGTGAGTTTTTTGATCTTCAAGATGCCACACTCTTTGTGCCGGTAGTGGGACACGACGAGTCATTACAGGTCTGGCTGGATCAGGGGGTAAAAGCAGCGACTTGCATTCACTTCGATTATCACCATGACTGCTATGTCGCGCATGATCGTATTAATGGATGTAGTTTGTCTCGTGTGGATGAAATCATAAATATTGCGAATTATCTTCCCTTCGCAAGAAAATGTGGGTTGCTATCTCATGTGATTTGGGTCGTACCGAATGAGCTAATCGATATAGAGGCTGATGAGTACGTTAGTGATTGGATAGCAGAGGGCTTTTTGTCGGTTATTTCGTGGGCGGAATATTTACAAATCCATGAGGTTATCGTTACCAAAATAGCGGCCTCTGGCCATACGGTGGCCTTATCTCCCGATTTTGTCTCGCCCACAGATTTAGGGCACTTCTTTGATTTTTTTAAGTGTGACGAAGAATTTCAATATCGAGCCCTCGATTATGGGTATTTCAGTGTTTTAGCTAATCGTGCGGAGATGCGATGGCGATGGCATTCCCTTAATCTCAGTAATCGGTGTCAAATTTTTTTTCATGGCTCTCCTGTGCAAGGACTGACATACTTGAAAAATACCCATTGCTTTAACTTTGTTTCCCCCTCTAGACGTTTTGCAAGTTGCTTCGAGAGCAATCTTGTTCGAGCCGATGCCTTATCTCTGGGGATAGAACCATTCAATAAGGACCCTGACACAATTGTTGTTTCGGGCGCTGCCCAATTGCTTAACATATTCAAGTGCGAAGTGGGTTCAACTTACGCCGTCTCTATAGATGGAATTCCGGCGGACTTTACAAACGGTTGTAGCGGCTTCGAATTTACGATAGATGGTGATGTTGACAACCTATCTGAGGGAGCAGGACAGCTTACACAGGCCATTGAGCATGACCCAGGTTTGCTTATTGTTTATCCGCATGAGCTTATGACGCTTCCTAAAAAAATCGGATGCCCAGAGTATGAAAAGTTTATTGCTTGGATGGGCATCGATGACACCGCAGTTAGATCTCTACCTTCCAGCGCTTATTACTTTAACATTTTTAGCGAACTCCAGGGTGAGGAGATGGCGCAATTTTTTCCTCTCATCACATGGTACCGATTTGGGAGCCGAGAGCTTTTCGCGGGATTGAGAGCCTTGGGAGTTGCAACTGAGGTGAACGGGTATCACGGACTCCAACATTGCCTCGATGTTGGTCTTTTGGGAATTTTATTGGCAAACTTGAATAAGGTGCCGGCGACACCGATTTTTTTAGCTGCTTTGGCGCATGATCTTCGCCGGGATGCACTCAAGGATCATCATAATGCCCCTGATAGCGCTGTACTGTGCCGAGAACTCATGAACAGTTGTTGGGCGGCATATGCCTCCAAGTATGATGATGAGATCGTTGAGGCCGTTGCCTGCCACTCTTCGATGCAACAGCCATCCTCAATAACTGCGGCGATTTTGCGAGATGCTGACAGATTGCGTTTGAGTTGGGAGAGAGGGTTTGACTCTAGATTTTTTGAAACGGAATGGGGCAAGGAGTTCGCAAAACGAGACTCTAGCTTTGCTGAAAATGTGTTGACACGACTTTCATTCGCTAATGGTTCCGTGCTCGAAATTAATTTGCAGGGGAGGACTGCAGATTTAGTAGTACTTAACCGTAAGTTTGCCTGCTCTCCATCTCTTTTGATTGATTCTGGCGTCCGTGCGCGTTTTATTAATCATTATAAAGTTACGAAGATAATGATTTACGGAGTCGGGCCTCAGGATGGCCTGCGGCAGCTAGAATCCCCTTTTTTGAGTGATGGAGTCGTTGTAGTGAACCAAGGGCGCTACGGAGCTGGATATCGTACATCGTCAAATGCGAGCAAGGATTGGGCTGCTTTCAGCAGTAATGATATTTCCCATTTGGTTGGGAGCTTCGAAGCAGAAGAGGTTCAGATCCGAATTACCTCAGACACAGTAGATGAGGTTATTGATAACATCGATAGTATTAACAACAAGCAAATTAATATGGTGGTTCCGGGCACTTCGGCAGCGGTTAAGACTATTATTGAGCGTTTAATCTCTGCGCTTATGGTTTCAAGAGAGCAGAGTGTCGATGCAATGGGAGCCAAAATAATTTGCGATGTTGCTTGGTGTCACTTTGTGCAACCCGAGGAAGCGCTCACATATTTTGAAAAGATCGACCGGCAGTACTCGTCCATCGTCTCACTTTCAACCATGTCAGGTGTGGGAGATATGGTGCGGGCAATTACAGTCAACGAATTAGAGCGACATGATGAATGTGGTGAGTGTGCTTTTTCGCTTCACTGCCCGAAGAGAGATCTTGAGCATGGGAGCTGGACACTCGGTCAACCGGTTTTCCAATCTAGCTTTCAGGGATGGAACCCTTATGTCATTGATTAAGGAGCCTACTAAAAAACTTGCGTTGGGAACTGCAGAGATAGAGGGGAAGTCTGTGGATCGGCAGGTTTTTTTTGATTTGGTGCATTCGGCCATTGAGTCTGGCGTCACTGCCTTTGATACTGCATCGAACTATCAGGACGGGAAGGCGCATCGCTGGCTTGCGGATGCACTTGCATATTATAGTGAGTGGATTGACCCTAAGTTTCTGTTGAGCGACGTCGTTGTTATCACAAAGGTTGGTCAACTATCCAACACTGAGTGGCAGAGGCGTCGTCTAGTTGATGAGAATGCCTACTACTATGATTTTTCTGAGGCTTTTCTTGAACAGCAGCTAGAATCCGTATCTGATGCCTTCGATAATGTCGGTCAACTGATTGTTTTGCTCCACAACCCAGAAGACGATTCTCGGCTTCATGGCACGGGCGAGTTTATTCGTCTCGCGCACATGCTCGAGAGTTGGTCACAGCGCGGTGCTTTTCATGGGTGGGGGCTCAGCAGTTGGTGGGGGTTATTTAGCTGTGATGGACTACCGGCGAAGTTTCAATTGTCTGACATCGCAGGCGACTTTGGCGCTGAGCCTTTTCAATTTTTTAAGGTCATCCAAGTCCCATTCGGTTTGTGGAATGCAGAGCAGGTCTTCTTGCCAGCGCAGTCAGTTGGTTCAGGAGATAGAAATGCCGATGTGTTCGAAGCTGCACGACATTATGGGATCACCGTCTATGTGAACTCATGTTTTATGGGAGGCCATCGGCTTCCTGAGTACTCTGATGATTCGGATGAACGTATATTGGCACCGGTAGATGTAGTGCAACTTTGCTCTACCATGGTTCCTGAAGCGATTCGAATTCTCGGTGCCTCCCGCCCAGAAACCATCAAGGCGACTATAAATAGATTGTTAGGTTAACGCCATGACCATAGAAAAACCCCCTTATTCGTTTGCTGCGAAATACTACAATCAATTGATCTCGGAGAGCCGTGGCCAATCGCTTTGCGGCCTTTATTTCTTTCTGCATGATTTTTGGCGTTTTTCAAATGTACTACCAAGATGTCTTGATGTGGGGTGTGGCACTGGTGGGGTGTTCCAGTTCTGGGACAGCAGCCAGCTCGATCCCCAAAGCTGTGGCATTGATCCTGCATCAGAAATGATCGCCTTGGCAAGCGTCAATTGCCCTCAATTTGAATTCGAAAGCACCGACCTCTTAGCATTCGACAGTGCCAATAGATACGATTGGATCGTTTGTACCGGTAACCCGATTAATTACATTACACCGGATGATCGCAGGAGGTTCTTCAAGAAAGCGGGAGAGTTACTAGCACCAGGTGGCTTGCTTTACTTCGATTTTGATACACGTCTGGATATCGAAGGTTTTTGGCCAGGTCAGACCCGGGTTGTCGAGAATTTATCCTTTAAATTCGAGGCTAAATATACCTATGACGCTGAGCAGGACGTGGGTATCGAAAAGCAGTATTGGTCTGAAATCCAAAATAGCGAAAAGGTTTTTTCTGAGACGCACTATCTCTATCCGATTTCGCCCGACGAAATCATTTTAGAAATGAAAGGGGCAAAATTTCAAGAGCCAATTTTTTGTGATCCGGAAGATTATATAGTGGTTGCTAAAACCGCTAATTTTCTTGCCTTGGGCTGCTTGGTCAGGGTGGCGGATGGATAAGCAGATAAGTAGATTGATTGAGCAAATTGCCGAGCTTGCTCGACTTTCTCCGTTTCCAGATATTAACTTGACGGTGCCAGTTGAGGTTACACTCGAGAATCATGGTGTTGAGAGTGATAATACCAAAGCCATTCAGTGGATTTCGTTGTCTGCAGATCTACAGCTACCATCGTTAATCACTGATGCGAGATGTTCTTTTGAGTTTCTTAATGATGATGTCGATGAAATCTGGCATTCTGACTGTCTTGTGGCCGACACCGGTCTGTTGGCTGACGAGTACGGTGCTGTTTCGCGCTTGATCGATTTCTTAAGGGTGGGTTTAGGCTGGCGACACCAAACACCCTCATTGGATAAAGTTATATTGTCGAAGAGCACCACAACTAATGCTTCGGGCTTTCACACTGATCACTTCCCGTTTGGTGTAACCACTCATCGCTCGCGAGGCAGTGCTATGCGGGTAATTGTAAATTTAGGGTTGGAAGCTCGAGTCGTATGTTTTTTATTGCCTGCAAACGAGGAATGCTTGGCTCTTGGTGATGAATATTGTTCTGATGAATACAAAAGACTCGGTCAATCACTTGAAGGCGCGATGCTGCTGATTGCCGTTTTACCTGGGTATTCTTACAACGCCGGCATTGCCGGTGTGCGATTTGATGCTCACAATGTGCTGCATTGCGGACTACCGCAGGCGGGTTCTATGGCGGCGGTTCTCACTGATTGGAGAGAGCATAGGCCTAATAAGAAATAGAAAATGAGGTGTTCGACGGGCTAGAAAAATATAGGTGATTGGTTAATTGTAAAAACCTTGTGATTGTGGTTACGATACGTTACCATTTTATCGATTATTCATAAAAACATAGAGAGAGGATATGCAATGAAAAAGTCAATTGATGACACGAAAATCTCGGCTCTGGAGCAGGAGCGCAATGAGGCGCTGGCTCGAGTGATTAAGCGAGTCAAAGAGGCAAAAGACAATCCAACAGGCGAGGCTTCCCATTCGTCCCATTCGTCGGGGCCCGGCGGCAGAACCCACCAGTCATATGTAAGCGCTTAGAATTTGTTGATCCCAGTTATTTCGGCGGGCGAGGCAGTTTTAGTAGAAGTTACGCTCAGCGAAGTGGGAACTAGTAGTATAAAATTAGAAGATTATTTGATCGACACTGACGCGGTAAATGCCCTTTTTGACGCGTTTGTCGCGTTTACTGTACTCACCGGCGCGAAACCAAGTAAAGTCCCTTACGTGTCTCTGAGTAGCGCAGTGGACTTGGAATGGCGCAAAATGCGTATAGCCGGAGACTCTCTGGGGCTTGGGGTTCTTATTTTGTTGTTGCAAGATGCGGCGGGAGTTGAGCCGAATGCGGGAACTGTCTGTGCTGCCACAGGCGCGCTCGACGTCCGAAGAGACAGGGTGTTGTGTCGTCAGGTAGGTCATCTAGAAGCAAAACTAGAGGGCCTAGAAAAGGCAGGTGTGGACATATTGTTTTGTTCAGCTCAAGGTGACGCACCCGTGAAGAGTTATCGAAGCGTTCTGGTAAAGCAGGTATCAGCAATTACCCAGCGATCTAATAATCCCTATTTTCGAATGGAGTTCGCATGAGTCAGTGGAATCCCATCCAGTTCATCATAACCAAAGTCCATAGTCTCTGTAACATAAACTGCTCATACTGTTATGAATACAACATGGGTAACACGGGTTGGAAGACTAAGCCCAAGAACATGAGCCTCGAAACATTTGAGGTGTTGTGCCAGAGGGTAGCGGAGCACAATACAGGAGACGAGCCGTTTATTTCGTTTCATGGCGGGGAACCCTTGATCCGGTCGCCGCGATTCTTTGATGATGCCATGACCCTCGCTAGGCAATACATACCCACGGCAAAGTTTGGTTTGCAGACCAACGCTATGCTACTTAATCAGGATTTTATCGACGTATTTCGCAAGCATGGAGTGCGTGCAGGTACGAGTCTGGACGGACCAAAATTGGTCAATGATGCCCAGCGCATAGACCATAAGGGTCGTGGAACCTTCGATCGCGTCATGAAAGGTGTTAATTTGATGCGTGACAACCCTGACGTATGGGGCGGTATTTTGGGCGTCATCGATGTGGCCTCTGACCCCACCGAGATACTGGATTTTTATGCCGAGTTAAATCCGCCTGCGTTAGACTTATTAGAGCCGGATGGGAATTGGAATAAACTACCCCCAGGTAAAGCCGTCACTGGATCAACTGAGTACGGCGAATGGCTAACAACGGCGTATGATCATTGGTATCGAAAACATCCAACGCTACAAATACGAAGATTCGAAGAGGTAATGGAGCATTGTTTGGGTGGCCCGGGCACTACAGAATATTTTGGTGTAGAACCTAAAGGCCTTGTGACCGTAGCAACTGATGGTGCCTTTGAAGCGGTCGATCAGATTAAATCAGCCTTTGACGGCGCCGAGTACACGGGATTGGATGTATTTACTCACACGCTGGACGATGTGGTCGCACATGAGTCGACTCAGGCCCGCATAACAGGAATGGATGCGCTAGCTTCGGAGTGTGTGGTTTGCGAGCATGTCTTGGAGTGCGGGGGTGGCTATTTCCCTCACCGCTACTCCGAAAAAACCGGTTACCGGACTCCATCCATTTACTGCGCTGATTATAAAGTTCTGTTTACTCACATTAAGAATCATCTGACGGCCATAGCTGCAACACACTTTGAAGTGGCAAGTCAGGGGTAGCCCAGTGATATTGAATTTGATGGCGTTAGATATGGCGGCACAAAAGGCCCTAGAGATATATCTCGCTGCGAATGGCCTAAAGATTACTCGTACGATGATGGACGATGCTGAGTTAGCGAAAATTCTTCCGTTATTGTCTGAACTCGATATCGAAATCTTACTGTCAAAGGAAAAGTTTTTGCTAGGGACCGATGCTGGTAAAGGCGGCTTCGGGAACAGTTTTGGCGCAGTTGTGCCTGCCGGGCATCCTCAGGGTTACTTTTGTGTTTATATTGGTCTGGATCTCGCGGAATTGAACAAGGCAAGACGTTTGGATGAAACTGGTGATGACGATCGTTTTGGGGAGCTGCTTGGCATTCCAGCGTGTTGTCGTTTGCACTTCGCGGCGAACAGAGAGCGATTTGGTGCCAAGCAAAATGATCCTACACAGTATATTGGACAAGATGGCGCTGTCATTCCCTGGTGTTCCCATTTTCCAATGTACTTCGGTTATGGACTATTTAGCCATTTCCCATGTAGCGTAGATTGTGCGATGACACACGAGATGGCTATTCGAAATGAAGCACTGCTTCGTGAGGCTTCACCAGAGCTCGCTGACACATTCGTTAATTACCAGTTTTCTAATTATCTGTATTCCGAATACGACGGAATTTTCGCGTTTGGTGATGTCAATAGACGACAAGTTGGTTCAAGTCTTTCCTGGACATATGATAATAAAAAGCTGGAAGCCACGACATCATCTTTATTGAGTGAGATTATTTTTTCATGTGATTGCATCACCGTTGGAGATATTGATCTTGAGTTCAAACGTGAGGGTGCGGTAAGGCTACTAGCAGATGCCTCAAAATTTAGATTAGGCTTTCATTGTGATTCTCGACCTTGATAAACAGCTTGCATCTATGACTTTTCTGAATTTGTACGAAAATGGGCTAATCGAGTTCAAGAATGTTGTGGAGTTTCTAGCGCTGTTGTCTGGTGACAAAAAAGTAGTGAGGTTAGTCTTAACTAGGGGGCAGGCCCGTGAGGTGGGGCGTGCACTAGCTCAGTATTGCCCGAATATTGGTCAAGGTAGCAGTCAATATGTGCTGCAGGAGGTCTTTAAATCCTCTCAATGGGATAGTTTCCATGAGCGTCGCATAAAAGCCACTAAAGAAGAGGGCGATGTGAGTGCGTATTTCTTTGGGGAAACACGTTTTGTTGCGTTAGCTATTGAGGCTGAGGATGATGCAGCGGATGCTATGACGCTGGGGGCATTATTTGGAATTCCTGAATGTTGTGCACGAGCATATCACGAGTCCCTTAACGCGTCGGGTAGATGGATGCAGGGTTATGTACGATCATCAAAGTCTGTTTCGATTGCAGATGCTACAGCTAACCGTTTTTCCAGCGTGGTGGGTCACCAAATGGGCTTCCACAACGACTATTTCCCTTGCGGTTTCGATTGTGATGAAACGCTTCAAATTAGTAGAGCTAACCGAGAACGACTGCTGTATTACGGCTTTGATGTGCTTGTCGAGGTGGCCGATGCTAACAGCACAGGCATTGCCATTAGCCTTGGTGACCATGTGTTCTACGAAACTGGTGTCGGCTTTCATAAGAAGCTAATGTCGGGTTACAAAGTGTTGACCTCTGGTTTCATAGCACTCACACCCGATGCGCCTGTTTTGCCGCCGTCTTTTACCTATCGCGACTCCAAAATACAAATCGGTCCACTGGCTGTGGGCAGTTCGCCTGTTGAGTTATCCGTCTGTTGCTTTGAGTTATCAAGAGATCAGGCATAATGGGGTTTTTTGCTTCCATTACATCCGCGACAGATGCTCTTGAACGCAAGTGGTTGGGGGAGCTATCAAGGTCTTCCGACCTCAATGCAGTGTTGCCGCTCGTGTACTTTGAAGCACAGGCAATCGCCGATTATCAACACCGGTTAAATAAGTTCACCCAAAACAATGGCGTCAGTGGATTGGGTGTCATGCAGTACCTCAACTTAAGACTAGAGAGCGCAGTCACTGAAGCTGTCAATGGACGTTCAGATGGTTTAAAGAATTTCTCGGCAATTGTCTCTGTGCTTGACGACTCAGATTTTCTCTGCGTGAATGAGGGTGGGGCGAGTGAGCCTAGAATAAGCGTCTCTATAGGCCATCAGTTTAATGAATTTGTAAAAGACATGACGATAGCTGATGCAGAGGTGCTAGTGCTCGATGAGCCCGCAATTCATCACTGGAAGCGGTCGCTAGAGGGTGCTCTCGTTATATTGCGAGAATTCTGCCCTGATGCACTCAATGGGCTTGCGGGCAGGCACTTAAAAATTATCCCGGTCGTTTCCCCAAAACGCAATTTAAGCCTCAGTGCGAGCAATGAATTTGTGTCGGCCACCATCACAGCTTCTTGGGTCACGCCCAAAGAGTGCGCCGAGATGCTGTTGCATGAGATGGGGCACTCGTTACTGGCAGATATTTTATCGGTGACTGAGCTCTCACATGAGATCGAAGCTGATCTTTATTATTCCCCATTTAGAGACGACGCGAGGCCTATCGATGGCCTGGTCCATGCGGCCTACAGTTTCCATAACGTGTGCATTTATAAGTCCGTGATAGCCACTGGAGCGTCTGGTAGTTTGTCGAATTGGGCAGTGCGGACAGTCTATTCGGATTTTCTTAGGACGTTGGTCTGCGTAAGGATACTCCTGCAATCTAGTGTGCTCACGGAAAAGGGATATGAATTAGTACAAACAATCGAGAGGGACGTTCGGGAGATCGCCTCGCAACTCGACATTAAAAAAGATGCAAAAGTGGTCTCCATGTTACGTATGCATTTTTCAGATTGGCGAGCCAACAATTTAAATATTGCCTCTTCGTCGATTGATCTATTTGCCCGGATCATTGAGGAGGTCATCGGGGAGTGTACTCACGCTGATCTGCGTCATGGTTCGACAAGTGCCACCAAGTACAATGAAGCAGAGCAGACAAGTTCGAGCGAGCGATCTGTAGAATTTGATAGCATAGCTGAATTTTGGCATTCCGGTTTCCCCTCTCGGGTCTCCGTTTTACGCGGTGCAGCGCCCCCGATCGAGCAGAGCATCGCTTCGGATATTGCAATTCATAAAGCTTTGCTAGTCCCTGTTATTGAGAGTGAGAGCTACAAGGGCAAAACAACCGATCCTAGGCGCTTATCGACACTGGGTGAGGCTTTTCATCGAACATCCAATAGGTTTTTTCTCGTTTTGCGTAATTTTGAGCGTATTTCGTCGTCTGTTTGTGAGCTCGAGGAGTTTATTTCTGGTCGAAATTTTGCAATAGGTGCCACAGAGCACGATCTTTTCTGCAATTACGCAGGCATGACGGTCCCGCTACATACAGACTCAGCTAACAACCTTCACTTTGTCATAACGGGTAAAAAGACTTTTTTCATCGCAGACGCGAAAACGACAGTTAAAAGCAGCACAGAGGCTAGATATCAAGAGGGCTTCTCCAGTTTTAAGCCATTTGAGAACACCGATACTGCTAAGGAGATGGGCGAATTTGTAACATTGAACGCCGGCGATGTAGTTTTCATTCCGCCTGAGAGGTGGCATGCGGTTCATTATCACGAGCCGTCGATATCAGTATCCATATTTGATGAGATATTCTCCTCTCTTGCGGTGGCTAAAGTGGTGTGATCAACGTCTGTATGAAAAAAAACCACTGCAATAAGCTCACGAAGCCGCCTACTTTGGCAGGATATAACAATCATTTTACGACAAAGTATATTTTTATATGATTTTCCGATAGGTTCAAATTTTGATACCGCAGTCTGAAAAGGTTTGCTTGCTATTCACGGCGAAGGACAGCCCATACTTTGACTTGACTGAATAGTATCTTGCGACATAGTCACAAAATCTAATAATTTTGTAATCTAGGCCTTTACCGTCGCGACTACGCCTGAGAAAGTCGCTGGGAACAGCTGAGCCTTTTGAGCTATTAATTTCTCTACAAGACGGGACATGATTGTCACGATCATTCCCGAAGATAGCCTTTTGTGAGGGCGTCCAATCGGATGCGCCACTGTTATGCGCGTCTTTGAGGCTGACGATATGGTCTATGTTTATTGATGAGCATATTTGGCCCGAATAGAATCCGACAGTGGCAGTAGGCCTGTAGCTGTTGTAATTGAAATCGTCTCTAAAATAGAGTTTGTTATCAGATTTGCTTTGCAGGGCGGTATTGTGATTGGTCGACTTATGGCAGTGGTAGCCACCTGTCTTTCTCTCATTATGACATCCCTCTGAATTAAGACCTCCGCCATGACCATAGGCACCTAAAGACATTGTAAGTGAGAGCAATAGAGTTTGAAGGATAGCAATCATTGGACTAGAAACCTCTTTTGAAGACCATCTATTCTCATTCTGGCCACCGCACAATTCGGCAGACTGGATGTCGTAACTGCGAAAAATAAATAGCTATCGCTGTTGCGGGCAATATCACCCTATGTAAAGATGCATGCTGTGCCCATTGTAATCTGAGTGCAACAGGCCATACTTTAGTATAGTAGTTAATTATTCGAGAGAGAAATATTTTGTTCGATTTCATCAATGCACTTGCAGAACAAGGGTCAGCCATCAGTCCCTGGCTGCCACTTATTATTAAATCTGCCGTCTTGGTGATAATAGGCGGCTTGGCCTTAGTCCCCATTATGCTGGCCGCCTGGTTAATTCATTGGGCCGCATCGGATGCCTTGATGCGAGCATCAATGGAGTTAAGTAAGTGGTCCAATATGTCCGCAACTATTGGTCACGATATCTATGAGCGAGCCAAACACATATCTGATGCCGCTAGCTCAGCAGGTGGCTTATACATTCCTCTTGATAAACCCAGGGAATTGTCATGGCCGCAAGATGTGGCGGATTTAAGCGTCTCATTAGAAGTTCTTAAGAGTAAGATTGCTGAAGCTCCTGACATGGCGGCTAACTCTGAGGCCAAAAAGCAAGAGGCGCTCGTTAATTTGGCTGCAAATATTGAAATGCTGTCTAAAGAAAAAGACAGTATTAGAATCCCAAAGATTCCTAAAATTTCAGAAGCTGATGCCAATGCTAAATTGAGGAAGCAGCGTGCTTTGTATGCATTATTTGCTTTTATCCCTCTCACTATTGTGGCTATTTTAATTAATTCGGCCTTACTTAATGTTTTTTTCTCGGAACTCTTTGGCCGAAAAAATATCTTTGGAATACCTTACTCCATCTTAATCGCTTCGATTTTTTCGATAATTGAGGCTGGTGTGGGCTGGACGCTTGGAATGATGTCAACGCATGAGAAGGATAAGAACGACAATAGCTCATTTTTGATCTGCTGGGCTGTAATCCTATGCTTAATTCTGATTGAGCTGGTTTTGTATTTTTTGGTGGGTACGAAACAGTTTGGTGGGTTTGACTTTGAGGACGTTTTTGAGAGTATTTCGGATGGAAATCTCTTGTTGGTTATCATTCAAGGGGGATGGTTCTCGCTTATAGGACCGGCAATAGTGCTATCGCTGTACTTATTTGGCCACAAGCTGTCCATATTTTATTTCGAGTTTCATAAGTACAGTAGTTTTGATGATTTCCGACGCGTAATGGATGACAGTCATGAACAATCTACGCAGTTTTTAGAGAATATGCGAGACGGTGCAAAGGTCGCAAGTGAGATTACAGAAAAATTAGAAAACGAAGATATAAAGTTAAACAGAATTATTGAAGAGCAGCCTGATAGTGTGGTTGCATATACAAAATCTCTCAGCAAAGAAATTAAAAAGTTAGATGATTCTATAGAAACGATTGGTGGGCTTGAAGTCCAACCTCCAGAACTTGAAGTGCAAAAGTTAGGCGATGATCAAACTTATGAGCTAAGTAGAATAAGTCTAATTTATCTTCTTCTATTCATTATGTCGATCGCTATTGGATCTCTGACTTTGCCACTAAGTAGTATCCCTTTTTTGCCAGACAACTGGCTGACAGGATTACTTCTATCATCTTTCATATGCCTGGTATGCTTAGTTGCGGGACTCGCTTATTCCTCTAAAGTATCAGTAATTCGGGTTGAGGGAGGCGATGTCGCAAGATTTTCCTTTGAGAGAAAAAGCAACCTATCTTTAGCTGTCGTTGGTATCATTCTGGCGGGACTCGTTATATTTTATTGGAATGTCTTTCAAGGAGTTGAGCTAGGCACCTTACGAGGGAGCATAGTAGTTGTTCTCAATATTACGTGTTTTGTTGTCGGGACCCATTTCTTAACTTCTTTCGTCTATTGGGCTAGCTCAGTCCGCTGTTTTTTTTGGTTGGTAGTTGGATCGTGTTATATGGTTATTTTTTGCGCAACTAAAATCATGTCAATTTTTGTTCATATCATGGAAGAGCTCTTTGGTATTCTCGCCATGCCGTTGAACACTTTTTTTGGGAAACGGGATGCAAACAATGAATCGGTTTAAAGCTATTGTCGTTAGTCTTATCTTTTTTTGCTCGTGGTCTGTTCCTGTAGTTTCATCACAATATGAGACAAGTGTTATTGTGGCGATGGACTTTAGCTCGTCTTACTTTGCCAAAGAGCGGTTCAGGAATATACAGAAAAACTTCAACACGCTAGGGAAGGCGTCTGTATCACGCAATAGTGGTGCACCAAGGCCGCTGCTATTCCAAGTGATTCCAATAGATGAATTGAGCCAGTCAAAAGGAACAGTATGCGAATACACTCTCCAGGAAGCTAGGATGCTTGGAGGTGGAGATGATGATTGTGATGGAGAAAGTCAATGTTCTTCGGATTATCGCGATTTCAAAACCTTTTTAAAGGACATCTGTGTCCCATCGATTCTTAAACGAAAAGTAGCTGAATTGACTGATATTGAGGGTGCGTTAAGTCTTGCTGGACAGTTATCTTACGCTCAAAGGGCTGATAATACCTACCTATTCATATTTTCGGACATGGCCGAGTACCGATATGAGGAAGTAATTAGCACTCCTCCTGATCTTGAGGGTATGAGCGTAGTTGTGGTGTGTGGAGGTGTTGTTTTTGCGGCACGGAATGAATTTTGTATGAGCACCAAAGATATTTGGACAGAAAGGTTAACGGGTTTTGGAGCTGAATCTGTTGATTTTGTTGTCGAATCCGGTAAATGGGATGACGTTGCAAGGGATCTATTTGAATAATGGCAGATAAAAAAATTGCGGATGATCTCAGACCATCCATATCTCTTGCAAATGACAATAGCAGCGAAGAAAACTTAACTGGCTCTGAACCCTCGTTGCTGGAGAAAGGTAAGCGTGCGCTCGGCGGTGGAACAACGGCCTCAGATCCCATATCAGTCCAAAAAGCACTCAAAACAGGATTTCTGGTGACTCTTGCAGTTGGCTCTGCGTGTATTTTCATTTTTAAAGACAGTGGCCTCTGGAATATTGCAATTTGTATTTGCGTAATGGGAGGTTATTGGCGATTTGCATCAAGCAAGATAACCGCTAGCACGACAGCAAAAGCGGTTTTTGCCGACAGTTTTTATTATTTAGGATTCTTGTTCACGTTCATTGCCTTAATCTCGACCATGATAGGCTTATCTTCAAACGATTTCCGCCCAGAATTAATCGTTGGTCAGATTGGACCAGCTCTTGCCACAACAGTGCTTGGTATGGCCGTTAGAATATATATCACTCAATTCGATGCTATCACCTCTGAGCCGGATGTAGAGGTTTTAACTGGGCTTGGCGAGTTGTCGAGTAACCTGAGCTCTGCCATAACCGAGCTACAGAGGATGATCAGTGAGCATGTGAAGATTTCACAAACCCAACATAAATCAAACGCAGCTCTTAGTAAAAAGTTTTCAGAACAGGTTGAGATGTTGGATTTTAGCCCTGCCTTAAAGTCACTTAAATCATTTGGTTCTGAAATTAATTTGCTATCAACGCAGGTAAAATTCTTGACCGATGTAACGGGGCAGACGGAAACAGGGGTTGCTAGCATGACGAGCTCTATGCTTCGCGTTACGTCGGAAATGGACAAAACGTCCCAGGAGTTCTCGCGTTTTCAGACAATTAAAAAGGATTTTGACGAGGCCCAAGAGTCTCTGCTTGGAGTAAGCGAAGATGCCTTATCCCTGCAAGAGGTCATAAAAGACACCTTAAAAATCGATATCCTCGATACAATATCAGGCTTAGATGGCCGAGCAAGCGAAATTGACCGTAAACTCGATGAAGCGGACGCAAAAATCGATCGACTGGGAAGTACGACAGAAGGTGCCCAAGCAAGCTTAGATGAATCTTTGGGTAGCCTGCAGAAATCTACAGAGGTAATAGCTGTCCTTACCGAACAAATGGATCAGCTGGGGAATCTAGCAGAGAGTCTGCGTGATACTAAATCAACGGTTCAGTCGTTGCGTCAAGATGTTAAAGAAATTAACAGCCAGATTGGTGTAGAAATATCTAAAGCTAGGGAAGAGCTTTCAAAGACATCGGAGTTAGCTGCTGAGATTCTAAGGGTCGAGGTAGAACCGATACGAAATGCTATTAATACTGTTTCAAAAGATTTTGATCCAATTGAGAAGAACTTGAAAAGTCTTGATAAGAGAGTCAAAAAGTCAGTAACTGATGTCCTTGATTTTTTGAACAAATAATATGTTTGGTCGGTATGATGAACGAAAGGGCGATCTGCGAAATGCTTCATTTTTAGAGGTGATTATCGCAGTTATAATTGTTTTAGTTATCTTACTACAATCAAATAACATAAAGTTTTCTGAGCAGGAGGATTTACTTCGTAAGCAAATAAAAATTATTTCTGATGAAAACGAGAGGCTGGATAGCGTAATTAAAAAATTGGAAAAAGATAACCGCGCTCAGAAAAGAGAAATCGAAGATCTGAGTCGCAAGATTGACTTGTATAAAAAATACCTTGATCCCAAATTTGCGGATGCTGTAAGCGAGAACTTAGTATTAGAGGATAAAGTGGCATTGCTTGAAGATCAACTAGCCGCTGCCAAGAAAAAACTTGTTGCTGTAGGTAGTGGTATTGATAAGCCATTTTGTAGGTTGCCAGTTCTCGATCATAGTACTCGGCAGAATCATAAATGGCTTGCTAGAGTTAGCTGGTCTGACCAAGGTATTGAGTTTAAACTCGATAATGCACTTGATGAAGTAAAGGCCAAAGATATCCCTGGTGTGGGATTATTGCTTGAAGGCTCGCCTCTTAGCAATAAACAGTTTCAAGCTGCTGCAGAGTTGGCTTTTAAGCATTCAGTAAGACAGGACATTGAATGTAGGTATAACGTCATTATAGAAGTAGATCCCAAAATAGATCCACCATCTAGTTTTATCATTCTTGTTGAAACGTACTTTTATAAGGGACTGAGGCGCAGTGGAAGGGACTAATAAACAAAAAAGTGAAGCTTTGACTTCAAGTTTGGTAAAGCTCCAGTCTCGTTTGATTGCCAAAAAATATGGTCGATTAGGTGCATTGTTTATTAGAGCTATCTCAGTAAAAGAATTGTCTGTGGAGCGACTTTTGGTTCTGCAGCCGGCACTAATTGTGCTTTCTCAATGGGTTAAGATCTCTAATGCCTGCAGTCAACTGTTTTTGATAATTCAGTATCGCCTGCGTTCTTCGTTTCGGCACACGCTGCTGTATGAGATTATTTTATTCATGATGCAAGGTATTTGTTTGTATGGATTTATCGCTATCGGTGTTGGAATTTTTAATCTTGAAGTAGATTTAGTTTTTTTCGCACTGATTTTTGTGCTTCTCATTTGCTCAACAGTATACCTCTTGTTCCTAAGGGCTTTCATTCGGTTTGGGTATCTGTGGATATGCTGCTGCCTTTGGATCTATGTTCTCTGGTACGTCTTTCATTGGGGCGCTATTCATGGAAATTCATCCCCGTAGTGTCGTTAACTTTTATATTGGCTCGTATTGAGGGATTTTTGAGTCTTGATCACTCGACTAGCACTAGCTTGTCTTAAGTGTTGGTATCATTGACCCGAGGTATTATTATGTCCCGTATCTTTTGCGCCCTTATTTTATCTGCTTTGCTTATTCCGCATGCTCTATCTAGCGAACCGTTATTTATACAAAAGGTCCTTTTCTTAAAGTCTCATGACCCCCGCGAAATTTCTTTTGTTTACGAGGACGGCAGTAAGCTTCGGGGAGTCTATAGCGGCATTAGCTGGGATGCTGTTTGGGATTTGAGTATGGCTAGCGGTAGCCAATGGTTTAATGTCAGTTACGATACAGAAAATGGTACGATTTTAAACCACTTATCTCGAGATATTCAGTTCAAGCTGGTTGGCCAGGTCGACAATCATCCATTGAAGAGATTACTTAGTTTGTGCTTAAAGAGAGCCGGCGGGAGTTCGATCGGGAGGAGCAGGTGCCTTAACGCCCATGATCGCTTGATAGATGTCGAAATCGAGAGGGCCTATAAACTGCTCGAAGATGCTGGAGAGGATGTTGGTGATCTGCGTAAAGCTTGGGAAAATTTTAGCTCTCGCCAATATGCATACATACGGCAGCTTTATTCGAAATTTCAGGGCTCTAAATGGGCCTATATAAGCATGGAGGATGTTGTTGAGATTGATGAAACTCACCTAGACATGCTGAATAATTGGATCGGTAGACTGCTTTCTAATAGACCTGACCTCAGTGATATTGATTAACAATATGAAACTAATTTCAAAACTATTAAAGCTGATTCTTTTGTTAGTCCTCTTGATTACTTTTGGTTTGCATCGTTTAAGTATTCTTAACGCTAAAACTATTGAGCTCTCGAATTTTTCTTGGATCAACAAGGTAGAAATATATGGCTTAGGGACAATTATGGCGGTCACAGGAGCACCACTCTATCCTGAAATTGCACGCATGCACTTTATGTTATATACGCCATTCAAAGATGGAGTGAAGTCTGTTGAAAATGATTTTTTTATGCGGTCTGCTGTCGTTAAAAGTGCTATCCAAAATGCTGTAAAGTCTGGAAAATCCCATAGACTGGCGTGGCCCGCGAGTGTTTATAAGTTTTCCATGGACAATGAAAAATATCATGAAGCTCGCATTGCATTGGCTTTAAATGGTGGATACCTGCGTATCGAAGATAACATGGTTATCGTAAACATTGCTGTGGCATATCCGCGTAACTCTTTTGCGCCACTTTTTACTGTTCCAGGCTATGGAGTGGTCGGGGTTCAGGAGGGCCTATATTGGATTCTGCAGCAAGAGGGCTGGTATCATACTGGGAGTGTTGAGTGGATTGCGCCTCTTTTGAGAGAGGCTAGCTAAGGGTAAAATTTGGCGTCGGTAGAAGTTTCTGGCGAGAGCTAATACCTTCCTTTATCTAAATCCCATCATTGTGCATGTCGGAATCTACAGCGACACCTGACATCTGTTTGCATTTGATCGTGAGTACGGCCAAAACTTAAGTGAATAATATTAGCCAGTTCCTTTGAAAAAATACTTCTACCGCAAAGGCTAGTAGTAAAAATTTCCTGGGCCAGTTCTAGTGTGGTGACTTGGGAGCTAAAGCTTAAAAATATGCTTAATATTATCGAAACTGCATCCCAAGCCCAAGCCAGTATCTAGATGAAAGTGGTCATGATGGAGTCTGTTTGAGTCGGGTGTTAGCACGTTATGGAAATAACGGCAGGCGGACGTCGCAGCTTTTTTTAATATTTTTCCATTTTCATTGTTTTTCCCCCAATCATCTTTGACGCTCGCGCCATCGATATGAGATATATCTATAGCTGTTCCGAAACTGTGTTCGCTGACTATACTTCTTCCTCTCCGCTTTCGACAATTTAAAGTTCCCATATGTTTGATTGATGAGGCATTGATATCAGCTAACCATGAGGCGACTTTGCTGGCCGTTGGACATGAGAGTGTAAATGGACTTGAAAGTTTTATATTTTTAAAACCTGATACTCGAACTGCATTCAACCTGAGACACTCGTTAGTACCAATATCGCCAAGCTTTGTATAGGTAACATTTTTAGCATCAAGTTCACCAATACACTTCTCGCCGGCACCATGGAGTAGCAATGGCCTTGTTGCGTTGTATACAGTTACGAAAGGTTCCCTAAATGAGTACAGAATTAAAGATGAAAATACTCCTAAGCCACCCACCACGAGAAAAATTAATAGGACCTTTCGGAAGTAATTCATACAGTTTCTCTCATCTTCTAACTTTGATTCTATACGGTATAACTAGTTTGCAGATCTGGCTATGAATACTATCAGGCATCGTATCGATACCCATGGGACTTGGCAATGTTGTCATAGTCATATATTGCGCTCATTGATACGACCACTCAATTAGACATATGAAGAATTGTTTGCACGCTTATTCTGTCATCAAGTGTCCATGCTCACTATACCGATTTTCTTGGCCATCCAAATCCCAATCACTGAATCCTGATTTACTTTTCCACTCATTGCCCTTAAAAGATCCTTCCCTATCTAGTTGGCCATTTTTGTCGTATGACTTATAAGCGCCATCCTTTAAACCCGCCTTGTAAGACCCTATAGTCTCTAACTGGCCATTTTTGTAGTAAGACTCATAAGGGCCATCTTTCAAATTCGCATTATAAAATCCTTTAGTCTCTAGCTGACCATTTTCGTAGTACGACTCATAAGGGCCGCTCTTCAAACCTGCCTTATATAAGTGCTTACTCTTTAACTGCCTGTTTTTATAGTAGGACACATAAGGGCCATCCCACTCGCCATTTATATAGAACGCTTTTGATTCCAACTGACCATTTTCATAATAGGACTCATAAGGGCCATCCCACTCGAAATTTGCATAGGACCCTTTACTCTCCAACTGACCATTTTCATAGTAACGCTCATAAGGACCCTCAACTTTGCCATCTACCAACGATATTCGCCTATGAATCTGAGAATCTTTATACTTTTCTTCGATTGTTCCTGTGAAAGGTTGATGTGAATGAGGTTGGTAATACAGACCCTGCCTTTCAACTAGCTGTTCAAATTCATTCACAGGCTCCTTACGCCCACAAGAGCAGATAAGGAGTATAAATAAAAGTAATATGTGGGTTTTCATATGATCACTCAGAGACTGTTATTGAGGAGTGAAACCACTCCTTCACAAAATTGCAACACTTCGGGCTAATTGTTCGTGTCAAGATTCAAGATTGTACACACCATTATATAAGTTCTTCTTTTTTTGATATAGCACCCTAGCTGTCTCATCTCTAACACACATCACTGTCAAGTCAAAAGTGCTTTTTAACAGGGCGGTTACCGCAATACCAGCTGCTAACTCCATCGGCCATTTATAAACACCCGTTCCCATGGAAACAAAAGCGATACTTTTCGCCTTTGGGGCTTGATTATGCAACGCTAGTGCTGATGCATAGGCGTTATAAAGCTGCTCAGATTCGCCTCGCTGGCCATCTATATAGCGGGGGCATACGGCGTGGATAATGTACTTAGCTGGCAGATTAAAACCTGGTGTGATGATAGCCTGACCCGGCTCGAGGGGGGAAAAAGGCTTGGCTGTCGCCTCTAGCTGGGGTCCTGCGGCTTTATGTATAACTCCTGATATCCCACTGCCAGCGAGCAAGGACGGGTTTGCCGACAGCACCAATATGTCCGCATCTGCGGTTAGAATGTCCTGAATTCTGATATATAGCATAGAGCTTTGCTCAAAAGGATAGTGTGATCAATTGTAGCGTGTGATTCCTATCAAGCGACGCATTCTTTTGCTCTTTCCACGTTGTTCCAAGGGCTATGGTCCTAATACTTGCATTAATAAAGTCGAGAAGAAAATAATAAATCAACTGTTGCATATTCGTAGGGCGATGATAGACTCTTCGCCAAGCACCGATTTGATCCAGATTGCGGGGTGCTATATAAATTCCAGCTAAACCGGACGGTCGATGGTGTCGACTATTAATACCCGATTTAGCTCAGCTGGATCGGGTTTTTTGTTTTTAAGGATTGGCTTTCCTACGAAGCTGGGCATTTGATAACCAGATTGTGCGCCCGCATCACGCAAAGCACTAAAGAGGATAATGTTATGGTCAATAAGGAAAAACCAGTAGACGCTGGTACTAAAGTTAGTTCGTCGAATTACATTATGCCCCGGATCAGGGTGAAACGTCTAAATGCAAAAGAGTCCAAAGAGCATAGTGTGAGGATGGGGCTGCCTACCAGTTATCTAGTCATTAGTAATAGAATCATAGGTGGCCGCAAATGAGCCACCTTAATATACCCATGAATCCCGCTGATTTCCCTCAGCAAAAAATCTATGAGGTTAAACCATTCCCCCAATGGCCCAGTGGTTGTGGCGTTATGTTGCTGGGTGGTCAAATTGAAAATATTTTACCTGGGATACCTAATCAGCCAACTGAGGACTCAATCCCTTTAGCTCAGGTTGAGTGGTCATGGAGTCCCATGAATGCCCGTGTTGATGCCTACGAGCTACATAAAGGGGACGAACACTGGCTACTTTGGTGTGGCGGCCCAGAAGACAATGCTTCTACCTATATTTCTAACTGGTACGCAGTAACCTGTATGCCAATTGAAGATATTTCTCAGGAAGATGCGGCCAAATTCCTGTTACTAGCCTATTGGGATAGTGAATTTGGGGATATATCACTAGATCGTTATCATTGGATTAATCGAGCAGATGCGTTGTCGGTGGCTGATATCAATTCTATTGCTAATGAAGTTTGGCGCTAGGACTTGGAGTAACGATCGAGAAGTATCGATTCGACACAGATATTTAGGCGCTTTAACGATTCTGGCTAAATGATTTTTTATGTCTATGGACTGGCCTCCCTGAGGGGTTGGGCATTTGATAACCAGGTGGTGCGCCCGCACTTTTCAAAGCACCGAGGAGTACAACTATGCAAAATAAAGATATTAACGACAAAAATGATTGCACTGAATCATTGACCCGAAGTGAAGGGCATGATGAGGTTCTGCTTATCAAGAAGAAAACTAATGTCAGTTTTTTTCCTGCAGAGCATAGCAGGAAAGTGGTAGTCATAGAATCAGAGGATGATCAGTGTCCGAGAAGGTACTGTAGGCTTGATATGGGGCTATTGCGACTTGTTTTGCCAAAGTGATCTGTATAACTTTAGCTATTATGATTCACGGTGTTGAGAGCTTTATGAAGCCGAATATGAAACGTTCGAGACAGTTGTCAGTGAACGGCTATCTTGTAATTAAGAGGCTTTAAACACCCTTTTCCTGCAGGGTATTTGGAAATCCGGTTTGGCGGAGTGGCACTCCCTGGCAGCTGGGCATTTGATAACCAGATTGTGCGCCCGCATTACGCAAAGCACTAAAGAGGATAATGTTATGTCAGTTTCATTTGATTTAGATGAGCAGCACCCCGTTTGTAAACAATGCCAGCAATCTCATAGAGGTTATTACTCCCCCAGCGCATGGAAGGGCGGGTATTGCCCAGAGTGCGGACCTAATGGTAGCGATTTACTCAAAAGTCACAGAGAGTTAAAAGAATTCCACGGAATACCCACAGCTATTTCTCCTTCCCATACGCGGGGAAAAAACCATGGAAAATAGCTTCCTGACTAGGCGAAACCAAGCGGTTTCAAAGTGCCAATAATCACCAGAATGCTAACACGGCAAGGTTATTTTTTGTTGACACAATCGCGTAACTGTGTAGTATGTAGTACCTATGACATTTGGTGAATTCATTAGAGCGAAAAGAGAGAGCTTAAAAAGCAACGACAAGCGCTTTTCAGTGAGGCAGGTTGCACAAAGAGTCTCCCTCGAACCGGCGTATCTAAGCAAGATAGAACGCGATGAAGTTGCGCCCCCCTCAGAAAGAAAGATCGTTGCGATTGCGGAGGAGCTCAATGAAGATCCTGATCTGTTGCTAGCAATGGCAGGGAAGGTGTCCTCAGATTTACTTGATGCCATCAAGGAGCGTCCTCAGCTGTTTGGGGACCTAATAAGAGAACTAAAATTACAGCCAGAGCATGCCATATTGCGACTAGTTCGCGAAGTACGTGACGGCGATTGGTAGTTAGGAGAGACACTATGATTGAGCTTAAACGAAAGACACTCGAGTTTTCCTTTCCGGAGGTACATCCTCATGCAAAATGCCGGATTGCATTCCAGCGCACAATGCGTATTCCTGATAACGATCAGACACATTATTTACCGCCTAGCTTTGGAAACTTCCCTCTACATCATATTGATGATTTCGCTAGCATTCCAAAAGCATGGCAGGATCGTGGTGGCGTCTTCTTACCTATGTATCAATCAGAGGCGATGTGGATTTCATTCGACAGTGACTATCCTTGCGCGATAAAAATTTCTGCAGGTAAGATAAATGCTGTTACCGGTGACACCTGGTGTGACGAGCTGCGAACCAATAAACAAGATTATGTCGTTACACCATCTCAACCATGGCTCGATGGATTTAACGTTGGTAAGGATACGGTACGTCAATTTGTAGCCATGCCACTTGGGGAAGGCTATACCGCCGAAGAACAAATTACCGGAGCAGCAGAATTCGGTGGATTACAGGTATTAGTATCCCCAATGAAAAAAGAGATATACGAGCAAAAGCAAGAGCAACGATTCGGTGGACTGGATTACATGCTTCTAGACTCGCAGGTTTGTATGTCCATGGGCCTAGCGCCCGGAGGAAAGATAAAGCAGAAGATATATACAGACTATGAAGGTATTGACGTATGGGATCAAGACCAGGCCTCTAGATGCTTTGTGCACATTGTTAATAGTAATGACTATGCCTGCATTACTGGCTCAATTCCGCCTTATCGACCCATACTCGCTGCAGACTACGAGGCCGCAGGACTCCCTTGGTTTGATTATTATAGCGACAGTGCAGCAGAGGAAGGATCAGACATGTTAGCTAGCCTCGAAAGTCTGGGCGGCGCTCAAGGTATATTGGACAAGCTTCTCGGTGAGGGAGAGGATATGGCACAACCAACCTTGCTGAAGAAAATTAATAAAGGCAATAAAGTGAAGGACGGCCAGTTTTAGTTTTTAGGATAGTTTGTTTAGATATCAAATTTATCCTTCCTTTCTGTCAAAAGCGAATGTCATGGTGTGTTCAAAAAGGTAGCCCAGCTGAGCAATTTATGACATAAAAATTAAATCATGATCATGGGATAGGCTCTTAGGTATGGATTGGGAAGAAGATGCTAGAAAAACAGATAGGGAAATCAAAGCTATTATTGAGGCGTTTGCATTAGGGCAGGACACATCTGAGATGCTTGACAGGGTTAATGTTGAAGACAAGGTTAATACATGGATGCATTGCCTCGAGCCTTTTGAAATCGATGATGATTATTATTTATTAATTCCAATCATTAATTACTTCCGCTTTGGCGAAGACCTTCTTGATTATCATGAGAGGGATTTTTTTCAGGGTAAATCTGACCGAGATAAGGTATTAACCGTAAGCAACATGTCACCATCAAAGGACGAATATGAGAGTTACACCTGCATAGAGAGGTCCCAAATAGATGGAGCGATTCTGTCGGTTGAAGTCAACTCACATGGCCCAAATGGCCTATACTTTGACAAGTTAGGTGTATTTAAGTCAGAGGCGGCCCTTATAGATCATTACAAAAATATAATGTATGACCCTGTTGGTAACCGATTAACTCCAATAGAGGGGCACTTCATCTCCGACGGGGAAAAAATAATTTCACATAGTGAGCTCGATCTTATAAAGTTCTTTGACAGATATATTGAGCCAAGACTAGAAACAACTTAGTTTTCGGAACAGTA
>Ga0115571_1000401_pt1 | contig 32605 bp, 7 predicted proteins | sample COGITO_mtgs_1205_FD_87293 | JGI IMG/M metagenome (GOLD analysis project Ga0115571, IMG submission 87293) | Pelagic marine microbial communities from North Sea - COGITO_mtgs_120531 | ecosystem: Environmental > Aquatic > Marine > Epipelagic | place: Germany:Helgoland, sampling site Kabeltonne...
AGTTCTATTTCCTTCAACTTATTTTCCATTTTCTCCCTCATCGCCTGACTAAGTTGCCCAGAGAGAGACTCCTCAATGGCATCAATCTGAGTCTGTAGGGAACACTCACATTTTGAAGGTCCGGGTGAGAGGTTTGGGTTGGACAAGAAAAGATTTCGGGCAGACATGTTAGCGAGTTGACCTCACCTGCATCAACTTCTTGTCCACCGAAAGTCGCCCCCTTTCTGTTTGCATCCTCTCCACCACCTTCTCCAGCATCGCTAAGGTTTGTTCCTCTTGCTGCCTTAGTTGCTCCGCACTTTCAGCCTTGAAAGTTTCCATCTGCCGCTGTAGCTTGAGTCGCTGAGCTCTGATGACATCAAGCTCCTGCACGCGAACGTAAGGGGGTTCCGGGCGATTGAGCCCCGAGTAGATCGTCCAGGAGAACCGGGTAGACGCACCTGACTTTGCCTGCGAAACGTAGCGAACATGTCTTTGATCATTTTAAACATCGTCGCCGGGGCTGGTTTAGCGCCCTGACGACGACGGGCGGTCGAAGAAGGCAGTGGCCGGGAAGCCTGTGTGGCGATCGGTGAAAGCGGTGTCGCGAGAAAAGATGCTTGCAACTGCTGGTTGAAGATTTTTTTCCTTCTTTGTTTTAAAAATGCTTTTGCTATGTGAACTAATTCTAACACCTACAGCAGTCCCAGCCTCCCTCCTCCACTGAACCTTGCGAACTCAAGCATTTCGTATGCGAGTAGTTGGTTCTGTGCAGGGCGGAGCAGGTTGCCAAGGTTCGAGATTCATACTTGTAAAGGCACTAATCCAAATTGTATTTGTTTGCCTTTGCAGCCTTGAGCTTCTTAGCCACTCTGTGGCGCCGCATTGACGAGGTGGTTGTCGTGCGGTCACCTTCATTCGCGGCTTGAGCTTTCGTATTTTTGCCGTCCGCACCGCGCCCGCTGGTGGTGCTGGGTGCGATGCTTTGTTCAGTTTCAGATTCAAGATCCGATTCCCTTTCGGAAGCGATCGAGTCTTCAACAATCTCAGGCTCCTCTTTGCCGCGGCCCATTGGAGTGTTGTCCTTGCCGACAAGGATCTCCAGTGCGGCACTTCCGAGACCACCGCCTGGTGCGTGAAGAAGCGCTTCCCGCAGCGCGCGCTTAGCTTGCAATGTCGCCCACATGCGTTCACGCACAACCGCTTGATCGACAGGCTCCTCTCCGGCAACCTCGCCGACGCCGTAAGCGGTTGACTTTTTCCTGAGGTCACTCATGGTCTGGTGTGTCATCATCAGTTCCTCTTCCATATTCTCTGTTGCAGCAGTCACACGCTGCTGCCAGGCAAGTGTCTGCTGCTGCCAGGTGATTTCGCGTTGTACGTATCTTCGCATCTTTCCGATCGCGTTGTCCTTAATGTCCCGAGTCATCTCAATGAGCTGGTTCAGCTCAGCCTCTTCCTCCTCTTCGTCACTGTCGGCGGCGCCAAACTGCTGCACCTTATGGTCAGCAATCGAGCGAATGATGGATTTGACCATCTTGCGCGACGGAGGGCTGTATCCGAAATAACCTTTTGACTGCGCGACATCGTCGGCGTCGAGCATCCATTGGGTCACCTCAGCTTCCGTGAATAATCCCAAGCCCCTGAGGCGGAACATGCGAGCGGAAGTTTTCCGAGCTTGTTTATCCTTGACGCTGCCCATGAACTCATTCCATGAGTCGTCCATGAGCGACTGCCAGTCGTTATCTTTAGGGTTCACCTGTGGAGGGTTCGAATACGCCTTCACTGCGTCCCAAGCGGTGGCCCTCGCTTCACCGCGAACTGCCCTTTGATGATGCCGCCGAGCCTTTGTATCTTCGTCGACGGATGAATCCGAATCAGAGTCTACATCCTCAGCTTTGGCCATGACATCAACGAGCAGTCCAATTCCTTGCTTTCCGGCAAGAGCGAGCTGTTCAATGGGATCCTTCCGGCGTAAATCATTCAAATCGACGCCGAGAGCGCGAAGAAGTATGTTTGCGCGCAGTCCCTTTGCCTTGAAGAGAGCCCACCGTCTCCGTGCTCGAGCCGATTGTTCAGGCGTGTTGACACCATTTATGACACGCTCGATGTGTGCCATCTCATCAAAGTCTTGGTCCTTGTCAACCTTCGCGCTGATTCTTTTTCCATGTCCGCTGCCAGATATGATAGCGTTTCCTGGAACCTTCTGTTCTGTTACAGGTCCCGTAAATTCCTGCTTAGCTGCAACCGCTCCGAATCCTTTGCCTTTTGCAGTCGGCGCGAGCGAGTCGACAGTTCCGAGACCCTTCGCGAGCACTTCCTGAGCCTGGGACATTTTTGAACTGCGAACAGATTTGAGCAGGCTCACCAACTCGGTGTAGCTGGGGTACTTGCCCCGGAACCGACCGTACCTGTATGAAACCGCGCTGACGAAATCATCAATCAACGTTGGTTCATCAAGCTCTGCGAGATTCTCCTTCTCCTCACCGAAGGAATCACCGACGATACCCAGGATTAAGTTCACAAGGATGAAAAGCAGGAAGATAGGCACGCCGAAAGAGTATATCACCAAGGCAAAATATTCGGTTCCCGAGCGCACGATACTCTTGTCCGTAAAGAGCTTGGCGAGGATGTCCAGAGAAGAGCCGAGGATGAACTCAAAGTGCAGGTTAAATGCAAGATCCAACCTGGACAGTGCTTGTTCGGTTGGGCCCACCATCAAGTGCCCAATCATCATCGAAAGCAACAGCGTGATGAAGAATATGATGATGAAGTGCAGGAGATCGAGACTAGAACGCGACAACGTACGCACGGTCAAGTCCAGGTGTCTTTGGAAGTCAACCAGCTTGAGTGAGCGCGCAATCATCAAGAGCAGTGACATGCCAGAGACGCAGAAGTAAAACGTCAGCAAGCCAGAGAGCTCCTGAACTGTTGACATACTCTCACCGAGTAACTTGATGCCAGAATCATCGTCAGGAAGCTGCCACCTGGAACCGATGGTCGTGCCCGCGGCGTCGCCAATACCAGTCCTGTTTGTACTGTCATCAGCGGCTGCCGCTGTGAGGTCTCCTGATTTTTGCGGCATGAAATAGTTTGCCATTGGTTGCGATGGATTGTCGTAGACATTGTAGCGTAGTAATGGTTCCAGATTTTGCCGCCGCTGAAACTGGTAGTTGATCCACACTATGATGGAGACTACTTGCAGAGTGATGTTCAGTGCATCCAAGCAGTTCCAGAAACTAGCAAAGTGCACCTTCATACCTGCTACTACCGAGCTTTCATCCATGCAGACGTTTGCAAACTCTCTCAGCTCGATTGAAGCAGTGTACATTATCATCCCAACGAGAATAATCTCAAGCGTTAGCTGCACCAGCCCATCATTCATGCCATCATTGTTCTGGTCGTTCCATTCTGTGTACCACTTCACGTTCATGTTGGTAATTTTGTGTGACACAGAAAGGTCTCCCGCCTCAGTGAAATTGAAGATCACCATCACATTTGCAAGCTGCCTTAGATTTGCGTTGTATGTGACGGCCTGTGCAGTGACGGATCGTGTCGATGCGTCAAAGAATAGACCTTCCTTGAGGTACTGAACAAGATTGGCAACGTGCCCGCGCGTGGCGGCTATGTCGATGTACACAGGGAACCCAGATTGGTATCCCGGTACTTCTCTGTGGAAGAAGCCGTAAGGCACACCTCCATCTTCTGAAGCAGATGCGCGGAGTTCACTTGTTCCCTGGGAGTTGTTATAATATTCGCCAATGAAATCTTCGAGCTGCACGTTGTACAGTGATTCCAAGGTTCCCTGGCCAGCCTCAGGGCGTCGGAACACGGGATCGACGCCAAAAGATTTTATAGACGGCTCATCGGATCGGCACGACGAAGCGATGTGCTGGAATTTGGTCGTGTCACAATCGGTGAAGTCGCTTCGCACCTGATGAATCAGCAAGCCACCAATCATGCGGTTCGTGTTGCTCACAAATCGGCGACCAATGTAGGATTTCGGAGCCTTGTACTGTTCGCTCGGACCGCCCTGCAACACGTCGTATCCTTTCCAGTCCGTTACAGAAGATTTCGCAGCTGTCCAACCAGCTGACGGAGACGAAGCAGATGACGGTGTGGCCAGCAAATGCCTTCTGCCACTGTCAGAATGTTCGTCTCCGAATTGGTCCATTTCTGTGTCATCGGATTCTTTGAGGAGTTGACCCACGAGATTGTTCAGCCTCCCCTCCTCCTCAGTCATCTCCAGGAGGCGACGACCGGCAGAGGGTGTCGGTGGCGGTGGCGCCGGCGGTAATGGTGGAGGCGGAGGCGGCATCGGCGGTGAGGGTGGAGGAGCTGGGGCAGGAGGAGGCATCCCCAGAGGAGAATATTTCGTGATGTTGAAGAAGATTTCAGCTCCACCAATATTAGAGCGAAACTGGCATGCTTTGCCGAGCTCATTGTTTGTGTCCTCGCCAACTGCATCCAGAGCTGCCTTGAGATCGTCAGCCTGTGTCTTAAGGAGAACCTCAAGCTCTAAGACTGAGTCAAGCGCTTCCTTCTGCACGCTGATAGTGGCATCGATTACACGTAATGTTTCCTCCGCCTGCGATTGTAGTCCTTTCGTGGTCTCATCGGCGACGAGAAGGAGGGTCTTCCAATAATCTGCAATGCGCTGCTTGTAAGCTGACGGGTTACCGCCTGAGGCAGCAACTGCAGTGATCATGTCGTCGAGATCTGTCATTGAAGCAGAAATCTGATTGCTGATGACAGAAATTTCGCCGGTGATGGACGCAAGCACAGCCGCGTCAAGGTCGACAGTTGGTGAATCAGATCCCTCTGTTGCGTTCGCAGCGACGTCAATAGTCTGGTTTGTGCCCGATGAGTTGGTTGCAGCGCTGGACAAAGAGCCGCTCACGCCAGAAGTGGCACCACCAGCAACGGTGTTCGCGAGTAGACGACGTCGGCGACTGCTACTGGACGAAGTTACTGTAGCATCCACACCATCCGGGAGCTCAAAATACGTCACCTTGATTGTAAACTCCTTGTCGCTTCCAGAATCAGTGATGTTGAGCAGCTCAAGGTCCTCTGCTCCCCTGAAGATGACATTCGAAGGAAGGCCGTATTCAATGATATTCTGACCAAACGACTGCTTGAATGTGTCCTGGAACGTATCTTCTTCGAACAGTGTCCTATTTATCGCAATGTCTGGAAGAAGCACAAACTTCCGAAGCACCACATTGATAATCAACGTCTCAGTAGCAACATTTTCAGCAAGATCTGATACAGTGTACTGGTACGTGTACTGACCCGGAGGGATTACTCCCGTACCGTGTTGATCGATTGCAAAGAAGCTCTCTGACCCTGTAATCACCTGAGTGATCTGAATGTACTGTGAGAGCTCGCCTTCTACGTTGTCAGTAACGCGCATTGCACACGGATATTGTGTGGCGTTTGCGGTGCCAGCTTCCAGCAACTCATTGGCTGTCAGACGATCTTCGGCGTTGTAACAAGGCTTGAACGGCGTTTTCGTGCCCACGTAATCGAATCCGTACTCGAGCATTATGGGGACTTTGGGTACAAATCGAGTGAACGTGGGAGCTTCCGTGTCAGCGACTTCATCAGTGGCGGCGGCAGCAGCAGCGAGCGCAGCAGCGTTTTGACATACCTCCTCCAGCTGACAAGCTTGATCGTCCTGTACACCTGGGCAGTATTCATACCCGATGGGGCAAGGGCTGATGACGTTGATGGTGCGGTAAACCTTTGAAACTTCCGATGAATCGTCGCGGACGGTGAATTCAATCTGAACTTCTCCCTCCACATTTGTGTCGATGCAGCCCTCCAGGCCCTTGCTTGTGTAGAGGTGATCGTCGCATTTTTCAAGAGACTGACACTCAACTGGGGGACAAGAAAGGACCTCGATGGTCAGATTCTTCCTCACATCTACTGGATCAGATACACCTTGGACGCGTTCCTGCTTAATATCATATGCGATGACGCCAGGGTCGCAGAGTCCATCGCCAAAGAATGTGGCTTCTGGGAGTATCATTTCACCGGTTGCCGGGTTTACCTCACACGGCTTGTACGGCTGATATTTCCTGACGTTCACAGTCTTGTCGACAACGCCCGGGACAACCTTCAGCTCAATCACAGGAGGAGTCTCAACCAACTCAACGACCGTCTCCACAAGATCGCCCTCGCAATAATTGTTCACGGAGCAGACGTAGGATTCGAGGCCGTTGTCATCCAGAATCTTGTTTTCACACAGGAACTCAGGTTTGCCATTTCCAGCGGCTATGACCTTTGAGCAGTCGGGTATGACAATGACCTGCCGGGTGACTCTCGAGGAAAGACCCTCGTTGTCGAAGAAAGAGTAGTCGACAGTGAAAGTTCCGGGATTGTAGGTGTTGAAGCCGCATAGTTTGCTGAGAGATTGTCCACCCAGCTCCGGATGCGACTCTGAAAAGATGGCACCCCCTTTTCCATCCTCGCCTGCGCAGACCTTGATGAGCGTGTTTGTGATTTTCCCCTGCTCAGGGTCGAATGAGAGCGCTTCGTCAATCCCCCTGTCGCATACGGCGTCGGTGGAGGACCCAGGGAGGCATATCTGCCACGCTTGGCCCGCAAGAATTTCTGCGACATTTGCACCAAACAATTTTATCACGGGCGGTTCGTTTGGCGCCTCCTCAACCTCATCCACCTGTGTCTCCTCGAGACCGATACACAGGCCGTTGATTGAACACGCCGAATTAGATTTATACCTCTTTACGCCAGTCTTTAGTTCGAGCTCCGCATCTTCGCATAGGCGCTCATCTTTAGGCTCTCCGTCTGGGCCTTTATATTGTGGCACCGCTTTTGATCCAACAATGTCACCGAAAGAGCCTGTCTTTGTCGTGACACAAGGGTTGAGGACGATCACGGGTCGGACTGCACTGATAACTGATCCATCAGCTGTTGTGAGTTCATAACTGTACCGAAAGAAAACACCGGGCTCTAATAATTCTGTGTCTTTGTTTCCAATTATCTTTGTGGTGATGTCACCGGTGATGTCCGTCGTGGTGACTGTCGCCACATCCGTCTTCTGATCAGTGCTGGTGAGGATCTCGACTGCAGTGGCACCAGGATCAATGAATGTTTGTCCTTGCTCGACATAATTCACGACCATTTCTTTTCCACTCTCATCTGAAGAACGGAAGCTGTACCGGCCGTCCAGACCATCACTTACTCTGAGCTGCCTTTCGGTTGTGATAATCGGGGGGCGAAGATCAGCAACCTCTCGAACTTCTTGCTCCACAAGACAAAGAGTGTTCCCGCTATCGTCACAAGTCTCGCAGACAATTTCCGTCGCCGTTGATAGAGACTTGCACAACTTCGGTTTGCACTTCTCTGTGACTTCACAAGGAGGCAACACGTAAACCTTGCGAGTCATCTGGATCGCTTTGTTCTTGTACGGAGAGTTGTCTGCTACGTTGTACGTAACTGTGTACGGTGTGTCAATCTTCTCCAGAGACAAGTCGATTTGCCCAAGCATGGATGTGGGCGAGAAGGTCGGCCACCCTTTGACCGTGACCCTTTCGATGGGATATGCACCCTCAACGTTGTCAATCGCGGTGAAACCCGGGTCGGACCAAATGTTTGAGAGAACCGTTTGGGTTAGCGTGCAAACCACCACCGTGTTTGGCTCGTCGTCGTCCGGCACACAAGCATCACCGAGCTTGAGCGTGATCTCCGGAGGAGTTAACTCAGGCGGCGGCGGTGGGAGTGGCGGCGGCGGCTTCGGGGCTAACATATCAAAGGGTGGAGGGAACGGCGGCGGAAACGGCGGCGGAGCTGGAGGTGGGGATGGGAAATCTGGAAGCTTGTAGACCGGTAGCGGCGGAGGAAACGGCGGCGGAGGTGCAACAATCCTCTTGATGAGAGGCGGCGGTGGATTCGGCGGCGGTGGAGGAGGTGGGACAACCACGACTGACTTTGGCGAACCATCGACACTCCACGTCCCAGCAAGCGATATTAAATCCGCGCTGAAGCCATAAGCCGCCAGTTCGTCTGCGATGGATTTCTTCAAATTGGGCAAATCGGACTTTTCGCTCCCTGAGCCATCAATCAATTCATCCACCAATCCAGCGGTAATTTCTCCAGGCTGACCTGCGCTTATTTCCTTGAAAACCAACGAAAACTCCACCGTGATTGATGTATCGTCATCCGCCGGAATGATAGCACCGTTGCGGACGTAATCTGAATCAAGTGAAGTTCGCGCCATGATGGCATCCTTCAACGATTCCAAGAATATGAGAGCCTGATTTTGGTCGTACAGCAAACGCCGCCTGTCAGTGCGAATCTCATTGGAGGCATGATTTTCAAAGTGCTGCTGGAGAGCGTTTAGAACGACACCGTGAGACCCAAACGAAGGGGCAAGGAGTTGGCGCCGCCGACGAGTTGGACGTGTAGCGCTCTCCTCATAGAGTCTGTTCCTTGAGATTTCAGAGAATTTCAGAATGAAAATCAACTCGGTGGACCCTTGCTCTACGTCCGGCCATGGCGGAGGCGACGGGGGCGGTGGCTGCGGTGGTGGTGGAATGGCGGGTGGTGGTGGAGGTTTGGCTGAATCCGTTTCCATGACGCAGTACACACCAAACTCCGTGACTTCCGCCTCCACGTACCAGATTATGGAAGTGTTTTCAAAGTTTTTGGGCAGATCCTGGTTGTACAACCATGACTCCCAATCATCAGTGAAGTCGCCGTTGAAACTCGGTTGGACCGCGTACTTGTCGTAATATGAAGCTTTAACTTCGTCTTCCGTCCACGCGCTTTGATCGTACCATTCCGTCCACGTGCTTTGATCGTACCAGGTTTGCCCGATCCATTGTTCCGGCTCTTCGCCGCGCTGGTAGAACTTGACACTGACACCTGTCTCGTCATCCGTCTCGACGTCTTCCCACTCCGTATCGGTTACGCTGTCCAGGCGTGCGAGCTTGAATGCGCCCTCGAAATCAGGATTCGCGATGAGCGAAGAATCGAACGGTATGCGCAGGGTGAACTTAACGTCTTTCACGTCTTCTGTTGTTCCGTTGTGTCTGATGAGGATGTATTCTGATTTAGCCTCTGCGTAATCGTACTTCTTCAGGCCATCATCTTTGTTAGCTTCGAGTTCTTCGTCAGAAACTTCGGTAACCAATATCTTCAATGAATCTGGAACATTGGTCCAACTGATTGACACGTGACGGTCTCCCAACACTGGAGTATTTTGGTGCGTATCGTGGTTGCCATCAGCAAGCTCGATGCTGATATTATTGGCGTGGAATGGCCAGCACTTCTCTGGTTCGTAGAACCATCCGGGGGCAATGCTGCAGTAATTCTTGATGCCCTCCAGGCACGAGAGAGGAGCGTTGTTGATATCCAGGTCCCCAGTCCAGGAATCCAGGTCCCCAGTCTTGTTGCACGCAGACAGCTTGCAAGGGCAGGGGTTGTCCCTACTATTAACGTAATCGAAGTTTCCTTCTTCCATGCCCACACAGCTGAAGGGACAAGCTTGATCTATGTCCGGCAAAACAGGGAGTGGCTCTGGTGCTTCGAATACTGCGACGACTGAAAAAGAGTTTATTTCGGTCTCAGCGAAATGCCAATCATTGCACGCTGCTGAATTAACCGAACAATCGCAGTCGGAATTTTTAAAGTGATGATTGACATCGCAAACGCCCGTGACGTTGACGGCCATCACTTCCCAGATGATCGAGTCTGCACTTGCAGTCTTTCCCATTTTGAATTCTTTCCCACCTGACGCCATCTTGAAAGGAATCTTGATCGGCACGGGTACGTCAAGTATTGTGCCGTGTGGCTGCAAAACGACCATTTCAGACTGCAACGACGGGAAGGGCCCGGTCCCAGCTGCAATATCACTGATGTCCGAAAATGCGCTGATCGCAACGTCCACTGCTGACGAGAACGCACCCGCCGGGAAGTCCATACTGATACCGCCGGGCGAGTTGGCAGGGTCGACCACAAAGCGCTCACCGGGAGACACTCTTTGAATCGTCACCTCGCGTTCAACGAATTTCTTACAGGGGGTCATCTCGCTCTCCAAATCCTTGGCTCCTGCGTTGCAGTAACCTCTGATTACCTTAAAGCATTGAACATTCACCCTACCAAACTCGAGTTTCTGCATCTGACAATCGGTCGCGTAACAGGGGCATTCGTGATCCACCAGATCAGAGCACGTGAACGGGCAGACGTATCCAACGGGAAAGTTAGTGGGAGGTGGCGGGCTCGGTGGTGGACTTGGCTGAGGTGCAGGCGGACGCGGCGGCGCCATGGTACCGGCTTCCACGGAGACATTAACACTCATATTTTTCGCAAAGCCGTTGAAGAACCACTGAGTGCCAGCCAGGTTCAAAGTCAGCTCCTCATCCACGGCCGCATCAATTATTCCACTCTCGTCGTGCCAAGAGGAATGAAGCAAGGCCATATCGGCGCTTCGTGCGCGCACCGACGTTGGCGAGGTATGATCGTACGTAAAGTCGTAATATGCGACCAAGTCTTGGAAATTTTTGTGCCACGATTTGATCTTGTAATCTGCCCAGAAATTCAGATCAGACTTGGTGACGGCATCTTCCCAAATTCTCAACTCATCGATGGCTCCTTTGTAGTGGATGCAGCCTGGATCGGCACATGCTGAGCCCAGCCTGCCGATCCAAAGTGCTGGATCCTGCTTTCGGCCGATCGTCAGCGGTTGCATGTTCCTCAGCTTGAACTCACCGGGAACTCCCGTGTCGTCAGCCATTGAACGGTTCAAGAAGGCGCCCGACTTTGACCCATCCACATAAAAGCTGACTGTCGTGTGGTATTCGAGCCTGTGCCTACGCCGGGTCCCAATCTGATGGAACTTCGCGAGGTTCTTCTGAGGGGCGGTGAGGTTACCGCCGACAATCTCGGCGAAGTACGGAACCATCTGATCGTTCGCATCGATTTGATATCCATAAGTTGGAACAGTGCTCCCAGCGGTGCCAGGGATGTCCCATGGATGAGGATTGATGCGGAGCGCTCGAACATTCATACGTGTGGAGATCCTCACGTTGCTGACACCCACGCCAGGCTGTCCAGCACCCAAGGCGAGGGTGGTCAAATTCGCATCGCGGAATGTGTCAATGTTGACGTATTTGTCGACGTCTTCTGGGGTCAACAGTGAACACGTTTGGTTCGTAACCCTCGCAGGAGATGATTGGGTCCCGTTCAGGTCAGCAGAAGACACTCTGACAACCGCCGACTCCACCGTAAACTTGAAGCCCACCATGTAGATTTTGTCGTCCACGGCAGTCTCACCCGGCACACAGTGATACGCAATGTATTTCGCTGAGGTGGTGTTGTGATATTCAGGAAGCTTTACGAAGCCAGCTTCAATCGGCGCGTTGCCCAGCTCTTCACCTCCGAGGGAGACATCTGTGAGCACGAATGATTCACCCACCATCGCGTCTTCAGCCGCAGTCGAGTGCGCGGCAAAAGCAACCCCGTCCCATTCACCTGATTCGGCGCGGGGGAAGCAATCATCGCAAGTAAAATTGTGGGTCGTCTCATGAGAGAGAGGATACGCGTAGGGGAAGTCCTGGCTGTACGGCATCAGGAACATTTCCCGGATGCCAATGCCCGGTTCGCTGGCTTTCGAAGCCAAGGAAACATGCGATTTAGAATCCCACGCCGTCTCGACGTATTCTTGGCTCGCGTACATGCAGTTCGCCACGTCATCTTTGTAGCCTGCGGCGAGAGGTCTCACGACGGAGCGTCCAGTAAAGTCAGCCATTGTGACTTCAACCTCGATCATCCACATCCTCGCCGTCGTGGTCAAGTCCGCCCTGTCAGGATAGTCGCAAACCGCGTAGATTCCTACGAGTTCCGTGTACGTCTGGTCAACTCTGGACGGGTCTGGAACGGTACTGACGTCCTCCCCGATGAAAGTTTGGCGCGAAGACCAAGACGCACTCGAATAGTCAGTCAGCAGGCGCCTCCCGCCTGGGAACGCTGTATGGGACGCCATCAGCAGGCGCCTTCCAGAACCAGATACATTGGTCTCATTCAACGCAGGAGGAGACGAGTTGGTCTCATTCAACGCAGGCGGAGGCGGGTTGGTCCCGTTGGTCCCATTCAACGCAGGCGGAGGAGGCATGAGCACCGGAGGCGGAGCATTCGGTGGCGGTGGAGGAGACGGAGACGGAGGCGGAGGCGACGGTGGCGGTGGCGGAGGCGACGGTGGCGGTGGCGGTGGCGACGGTGGCGGAGGCGATGGGGCGATGGCTTCCACATCGTAGTAGAACTTTTCAACCCAGCCTTTCGGATTCACCGCCACCGCGATGTGGGTCCAGCGATTGAGATCGACGCCAACATCGGAGCTCATGGTGTCCTTGCAAGTCAGCTCATTCGGTTCGCTGTCCATGAAAAAGCCCACCGATCGCATCTTATGATCGCCGCAGCATCCAAAGCCTGAGCCTTGTGGGCACATGAGTTGTACACCCCAGCCAAGATCACCAAGCATTGCAATCGTTTGCAGTCGAGCGAACTCATCACCAGTGGTGTCGGGCTTGATCCATGCCTCGACGGTGAGTGCTTGCGTGCTGGTGAAAGAAGTGAGGCGACGTGTCGGGCCGATCTTACCGTAAGATTCAGAGCCATCGAAATAAATTGCCGTGTTTCCCTCGTCCTCGCGAGGCTCATACATTCCTCGTGGTTTGGGCGGCGGTGCAGGAGGCAGAGGGGCTTCTGGCGGCGGCGGTGACGGCGTTGGTGGTGGAGGCGGAGAGGCGGGAGCATCGATGGCAGGAGCAGCGACAGATGTGTCGGTATCCCATATCTGGTCCATCCTGCTCGTCCTGAGTTCCATGTCGAAGCCTCTGGTGTGGAAGTACTCGTGGGCGACAATCTCATATCCTCTGTCGAACTTGTAGTAGGCGATGATGTGACCGGCATTCGGGTGCCAGGAGACCACGCCGTAATTCATGAAGAACTTGATGTCCTTTCGAGCAAGCTCAGCTTCCCAAAACCTGGCCTCGTCGATGTGACCAGTGAAGAACAGGCAGCGAGTCTTATCGTCTGCGCACTTTCCGTGGTAACCACCAAAAGTGAGATAAGGATGAAGCTCCCCGACACGTGGATCGATGTATGTGGTGCCATTAGACATCGCCAGGCAGTCCTCCGTGACGATATGCGTGCCCTCAATGCCCGATGAGGCCGTGTACGTACCTGCGGATGTCCCGTTGATGAAAAACTTGACACTTTCTCCGCGCACTATGGTGACTGCGATATGCGACCAGGCATCCTTCATCACGGTGATGTTTGACGCCAAGACAGTATCACACCCGACGGATTCGTGACCTTGATAGAACAAAATCGTGCCATCCGGGTGATTAGTGCACATCGAGCTTTGATACTCCGTGGCGTTATTGCTCGGCAAATTGCAGGTCAAATCAATCGCCCAACCGTCGTTGGAGATACCAACGATTTGCTGATATTGGCTAAAATTCTCGGGGCGGATCCAGGCCTCAAATGTCAGCACCTTCTCTGGCGTCATGGCCGGATGATACTCGATGATACCCATAGAATCTTCACCGTTGAAGTACAAAGAGGCCCCATCAGATGGAGTAGTACCCGGAGGAGGCGGAGGAGGAGGACTCGGGGCGGTGTTATCATCAACAATCATGCTGGTCGAGTTATTCCACATCACATACTCCATGTCAGTTGAGGTGATGAAGCCCTGATACCCTGCACCTTCAGCGACGTTGTATGGGTCATCACTGAGGGAACGCATGTCGTACACCACAGAGCCAAAGGACCTGTCGAATTTGTAGTAGGCGAGGGAGTCCTCATAGTTCGGATGCCACTTAACGAGGCTGCGATCCTTGAATGCGCTGATTGTCTCGCCATCCAACGAGGTATTCCACATGCGGACTTCGTCGAGGAAGCCATTGTACATCATGCACTGGCACGTACCGAATCTACCGAAATACATCGCACTCGGTTGATCAGATCTGTAGTCCGTGCCATTCAGAATGCGAATCTGATCTTTCTGCGGGAGCGCAGGAATTGTCTCAGTCATCCCGGCGGGCTCGCCGTTGATGTAAAACTTCACGCTCGACGGAAGCTTGTGAGTCCAGCCCGCATCATCCGTCTCGGTCGGTCGGATTGACACGACAACGGCAATGTGTTGCCATTTGTCCACCTCCAAACCTCGATCAGAGGAGATGGAGTTCTCACAATTTGACAGGTCAGGACCGTCATGCGTCCAGAAGGATACCGCACCAGGTTGGTGTTTGTTGCAGCATCCAACGCCGTGATTGCACATCAATGAAATCCCCCAGCCATAATTGTCAATAGCAGCGATGAACTGGAGCTTGTCAACGGTGGAAGGTTTGACCCAAGCCTCAAAGGTGAAGGCATCTTGGGGAGCAAAATGATTTATCATTTCTTCCGTGTTGTTGGAAAAATCGAACTTCACTTGGGTGTCCTTGCCATTGAAGTAGATGGCACTTGGACCAGGCTGCGGTGGAGGACTCGGCGGTGGCGCCGGTGGCGGTGAAGGCGCGGACACTGCCTCTGTATCTGTGGGAATCGGAATGCCCATGATTGATTTCTTGTTGAACCATAGCACATCGTCTTCATCTGATGATTCGACGATGGTGATGTTTATCTTTTTGTCGCCAAACCCTTCCACCGCGTACTTCGAAGTGATGTTGCCACTTTGGTCCAAGTGGCCCTCGTTGAACTTCCAATACGCAACAATGTCGTCAAAGTTTGTGTGCCATTCCGTTGGCTCGTTTCTCCAGTGCAAACTGATGTCTGCAGGAGAAATTGCGGCATTCCAAACGCTGACTTCGTCGAGGAGACCTCTGTATTGCAAGCACTGGCACCTGCCACTCTGGCCGATGTGCAGGCCTGAGTTCGATTCCTTGCTTTGGTCCCTTGTGAACTCCCAGGCTTCTTTGTTTATGTGCACGTATGATGTTCCAGCAGATTCGCCGTCGAGGTAGAAGCTCACCGTGCCGCCGTAAACATCAGCCACCACGGCCTACGGCAAAGGAGCGATGAGTGCAAAGTTAGTCACGAAGTTGGACATGGCACGGTGATTCGGGTTAGGGGAAAAGCATGATGCAGAAAAATATGAATTTACTCACCACGTGCTGCCATTGGTACAGCTCAACTTGTTTCGTCGAAGTCGGCGCAACCTCGCAGTTGTTCTCGCCCGGGAAGGGTGAAGTCCAGAACATCAGTGACCCAGATGCATGCGTGTCCTCGGTGCCGCAGCAACCAGGACCGCTACCTTCAGGGCATGTCAGCATCACTGCCCATCCGTCGATACCCATCATGGCAATGACCTGAGCTCTGTTGATTTCCTTGGGATAAATCCAGGCCTGGAACGTGATGTAGTCAGATGGAGCGAGCACGGAATCAAACGGCGTCGCAAGCAACGTATCGTGTCCATTGAAAGTCATCACAGCTGGGCCTTGCTGCGGCGGCGGACTTGGAGGGAGCGGTGGAGGCGGACTTGGTGCATTATTAACCAATCTTCCAAATTCAGTGTGGTCAGTTTGATTGTCCCAAATCAAAGGCAGCTTCGCTTCGGGATAAAGCGTCATATTTGTTGCCCGCGATTGATTGTTGTGGTCGACTGTGTAATTCTTAGGGACAATGCTGACGCCGCTGCCCCAGTCGAATTTGAAGTAATACATAAGATGCGACAAATCCGTGTGCCACGAGAAGAGCAACTTATCGTGATGAGTCTGGATGTTTGTCTTCGACATCGCCGTCTTCCACAACTTGAGCTCGTCGATGTGACCCTTGAAATGCCTGCAGTGATTCATTTCTGTTTTGCCAGTGCTGGCACTGGAGAAATACTCCCCGCAAAAGCCATGACCGAGATGTAATCCACTTTTGTCCTTGAATCCAACTTTGTTGTAATCTTTGGACATGGGGAACTGAATTTTCTCGTGGTCTTTCGTCCAGTAGCCCCCAGCCGATTCGCCGTCGATATAGAATTCAACGGACCTATTTATAAACTCAGGCCGAGTGTTCATCGGACTATCGTGTGCATCCACCACAACAGCCTGCAGAAGAAGGGCGAGGGTACGTATGTAAGCTTAAGTCAAGCGATGGATAGATCAAGGTTGGTTCTGGTGACGGCAATTCGAAAAGCGATGACCATGACCACACTGCTCCTGCGAGTGCGTTTGAAGAAAATGCGGGTCGGGTTGGAAACGAAAGGAGCGGTAGGGGCGGAAGGGGAAAAGGTGCTCACTATGTGTTGCCATGTGTGATTTTTAAGCCGCTTAACGTCAGACGAATGAGGCGCCAGAGAACAAGCTAGAAGCTCCGTTGGACCGTTGGTTGCGACGAATCCGAGTGAGCCCGAGTGCTCTGCACAGCAGCCTGGCCCATCACCTCTTCCACACATGATCGCGATCCCCCAGTTGGTGACGTCATCACTCTCTGAGACACCGACAGACGCGATGAACTGGTACTCCTTCACACTCTCCGGCCTGATCCAAGCCTCGAAGGTCATGTAACCCGAGGGTTCGTCGGCGAAGAAAGTGTCCGTGCTTGAGAAATTGAACTCTAGGGGGTCGTTGTCCTGTTCACGAATAAGCGCCGAGACGTCGACTCCATCAAAGTAAAGTGAGCTCGGACCACGTTCCTTCTCATAGTAAAATGGTGGAGGCGAAGGTGGCGGGGGTGGGATTTGCGTCAATGTGACATAGTCATCAGTGCTCCACACAAACTGAGGAAGGTCACTGGACAGGAGGACGCCATCGAATCCTCGGTGGCCGTATGAATCAAGAATATCTGTGCCATTTGCTTTGAACTCGGTGCGGGTAAAGTTGTAAGCGGCGATGGCATTCGGCAGGGAAGGATCCAGTCGCATGCCCCTCCTATCCCATATGTATTCATTTGACCAAATGTCATTGAAGATGCTGATCTCATCGATGTAGCCCTTGTAGTTGAGGCACCCATCAGGGCAGGGGCCTCCACCAATCTTCAGGTCACGCCTGAGGCTGCCCATATTAATTGAACCAACAAAAAAATCGTCGGCTGAGTTAGATTGAACACTACCAGCAGGAGCCCCATCGATGTAGAAGTGCACCTCATTGTAGTCGATGCTACTGTTAACTGCGACTGTGATATGATTCCATGTCCCGCGGGTGACGCCTCGCGTAGATGAGGGCTGCCTCTCACAGGCACCATGAGAAGTCACGTTCTCGCTCCAAAAGCCGATTGAGTTTGTCACGTGTTCGCCGCAGCAGCCCTTCCCAGTGCCGCCAGGGCACATGAGCATGATGCCCCAACCCCAAGTCCCCATCATGGCAATAACCTCACCCTTGACATCCATATCGGGTTTAATCCAAGCATCGAATGTCAAGTAATCGTGTGGGACTAGCTCTGGATGGAAAGGCACCATGACCCTTGTGTCGTGGCCATTGAAGTACAAAGAAGCAGCTTGCCCGGTGGTGCCCGATGGTACCGATGGCGGCGGTGGTAATGGCGGTGGTGCAGGGGCATCCAAAGCGTCCTTCAGCAGCTCGTTATCCCATGTGACGTAACCGACGTCAGATGTAAAAATTTCGCCAGAGAGAGGAGGAGCATCTGGTTTCCTTTCAAAGACCTCATCGCCATTTGCTGTGTCAAACTTGTAGTAGAGCGCGAGCTTTGCAAACTCTGGATGCCAGTTTGCCACGGCAAAGTCCTTGAGGAAGAGAATATCTTCTGCTGATAATGCGGCGGTGTAATATTTCACCTCATCGATATGGCCCTTGTACATGACGCACATAGGGCAGCGCTCGCCCAAGCCTCCGATGTAGAAGTCGCCAGCGCCATCATTCACAGAGACGGATGAGCCGAATGTGCGTCCAGCAAAAATGCCATTGATGTAAAACGTCACTGAGTTCTCGTTGAAAGGTTTGGTCTCCGCGACAACTGCGATGTGATTCCATGCGCCTCGGGTTACTGATTTGTCGGAGGAAGGAATTGAAGCGCATGCTCCATCGTTGGGGAAGGTGTTGGCAGTCCAAAAGCCGAGGGAGCTTTCAGAATGATTGCCGCAGCAGCCGACACCCTGTCCTTTACCGCACATCAACATCACGCCCCAACCAAGGTCTCCGAGCATTGCGATCGTCTGTGCGCGCACCTCCGTGTCAGGTCGGATCCATGCCTCAAACGTAACTGCGCCGTGTGGTGTCAGACTATCGCCGTATTCACTGCGATCCACTTTGACATACGTATCACGGCCATTGAAATAAAGGGAGCTTGGACCCTGTTGAGGCGGCGGTGATGGCGGAGGAGGCGGGGGCGCCGGTAAGCTTGGTGCCGACACATAGTCGTGATTCGGCTTCCACACCAGGTACTCAACCGGCACGCCCGAATGTATTGTTCCATCGAGGCCACCTGTAGGGCTGGAATCGTACACTGTTGAAGAACTCCCATGGCTGAATCGGTAGTACGCGACGACATCGTTCCAATTTGGATGTGATGCTGAGACAGGGATGTCCCTGAAGAGATCAAGTGCATCTGTGCGAACGATTGCGTTGTATACGCGAATCTCATCCATGTAACCAAGGAAGGGCGAGCAGTCAGGACAACCCTCGAAGTTGCCAAGGACAAGGTCTCCACTGCTGGTGTCACTGCACATGGACACATCCCACGAGATCTGGTTCCCGGCAAATTTCCCGTCAATGTAGAATGTGATGTTCTTGAACTCGTTGTCCAAAGTCACTGCGATGTGATTCCATTCATTGTACTTTACGCTTTTCGTAGAGGATGGAGCGTTTGCGCAAGTGTTGGCGTCGTCCCCGTCGTGCGAAAGTACCCCGATAGACCCGTCAACATGATCTCCACAGCATGTGTGACCCTCACCTCCACAGAGAAGATACACTGACCAGCAAAGGTCGCCAAAAGTCACAATGGGCTCAGAGTATGGCGTGGAACTCATCGGTTTGATCCAGGCCTCGAACGTGAGAACATCGTTAAAGGCCAATTTGTCGCTCCAGGGCGCCGTGACGTACTGATCAACTCCGTTGAAGTACATTGCGCTTGGGCCTTGCTCGGGCACACCGACCAAATCCGTCCACCGCGGATTCCACAGGTACTGATCCTCCTCGGGGTCGAAAAATGCACCGAGCGTTACTGTCGCATGAAATTGACCAGTCTTGTCGTCCAACTTGGAACGGTCAGAGGCATCGGGCCAAAAGTCAAAGTCAGCCACCAACATGTCGAGGTACGGGTGTTTTGACACAGCGTCACGTTGCATGTAAAGGGCAATCGACTTGGCATCGATTGGAGTCTTCCAAATTCGAAGGTTATCCATGTACCCCTTGTAGCGTGAACCAGCGCCGGCGCAGCTGCTAGAACCACAGCTTGATTCATCATAACCGCCTATCGCGAAATCACTTGACTCGGCACCCTTGCTGACGATGTAACCCGCGTCCGAAGAGCACCCTGCCTGTTCACCATTGACATAGAAACAAAGTTCTGGGTCAACTTCGCGGGGATGTGACCTGCTGAAAGGCGACGCGAACGTGATGGCAACGTGATTCCACTCTCCGCGCTCGATGGCCAGAGAAGAAGATGGCACGTGAACGCAATCAGTATCGCTCTTGCCATAAGCAAAAAAGCCGATTGAATTCTCTATGTGGTTCCCACCTTCGCAGCAACCAGCGTTGTCACCGTATGATGCATCATAATTACACATCAACATGACACCCCAGCCACCGATACCCATGGATGCGATCAAGCCTCCCCTAGCGGTTTCATTTGGTTTGATCCAAACCTCAAATGTCATGGAAGGTGGAACAAGGTTTTCGGAGAAAGGAACCAAGACCTGGGTTTCCATGCCATCAAAGTAAAGCGCGTCTGACGTTGGTTGTGTAGTCTTCTTGGGACCCAGAACAATGTTTTCATCGATGGAGAAGGGCCACAGGTGTTGGATCTTTACACCTGTACCATTAAGATGATGTTCGCCTACGGCATCTTGAGAGTGCCCGTCAAAAGCATAGCTGGCGATCAAGCTGTCAAGAATCTTATCGTCCTCGGGTATTTCGTGACTCATCACAACTCTGACAGCTTTGGGCGTCAAGGCATCGCCCCAAAGTTGGACGTTGTCCATCATACCGCTGTACATCATGCACGTGTGAGAGCTTGGCTGACATTCCGGAATACCACCAATAAAGATGCCCGTCTGTCCTCCATCGCCAATCGCAAAATTTCCTGTGTGCGAGCCAGCTGCGGTCCCGTTGATGAAAAAATCAACATGCTCAGAACTGGGTGTGACGACAATCGCAATATGATTCCACTCATCCCGCCTCACAGTCATGTCTGAGGTAGGGAAATCCACACACGAAGTGTTAGTGACGAGTGCGATGGAATTGTCCACATGTGCAGACCCACTGCAGCAGCCCTTCCCAGTTCCGTTGCACGTGAGCATCACTCCCCAACCAAAGTCACCGAGCATGGCGATCATCTGGCCCTCGACATCGACATCTGGCCGTATCCATGCCTCAAGTGTAAAGTTGTTTGGTTGCGAGAGAGCACTAGAGTATGGTCCTGAGTACATGATTGTTCCGGGGAACAGTGCAGCCGCCGCAGCAGACTCCGTGGGTACACCAGTTTTGAGTTCACGCGTCTCGCTGGTGGAGAGTGCCGTGTGCCACTCGGATAAAGGCACGTTCATGTCGTGGTTGTCGCCGAAAGAATTAGAGCTGCCACCGTCGAAAAGATATTCGGCAATCAGGTACGGCAGGTACGTGTTGTTTTCATGGACGTAGTCAAACATGTTGGTCATAATCGCAGCCTGCCCCAACGATGCGTTCCAGAGCCGGAGGTTGTCCATGTAACCGTGGTAACTGGCACATGATTCCTCCTCTGAAACAATCGGTTCGCACGATGAGAAGCCGCCAAATCCAAGCATCACATCTCCGTCTGCATTCTCGCCTCCGCCATCGCCAATGCGATAGGCTTCACTGAAATGAGAACCAGATTCTGTACCGTTGATGTAGAAGGTGATCTGTTTCCCATTTCCCATATGCGAGATGGTGATGGCAACGTGATTCCAGTCTCCGCGATTCACTTGACCCGTGGACGAAGGATATTCTTTGCAGTCCCCATCATTCTTCCCAGCGAAGAAGGCAACCGAATCCTGGATGTGCTCACCATTTTCACAGCATCCCGGGGAGGTGGCACCCTTCCCACACATGAGCATGACCCCCCATCCTATGTGCGGATCTCCAAGACTGGTGAGCACTTCTGCCCTGTGCTCATCACTGCCGATCACATCTGGACGGATCCAGGCTTCCCAAGTCATTGACTCAGGAGGGGCAAGCTCCGGGTGGAAGTCTACGTCATAAACAGACATGCCATCAAAATATATCGACCGTGGGAGAGAAGGGAAGAAGTCCTCGTTCATGTTCAGCTCATCCGCGTGCCAATGACTCGTCTGTCCATGAATCAAATGTTGTTCTGCTGCGCCTGTGAACTTGGTTTTGGCATTGAATTTTCCCGACACGTCGACGACAATCCCGTTACCAGCGGCACCGATGTCAAAATCGTAGCCAAATACGAGAGCAAGCCAATAAGGATGCAACTGTCCAAGGCGCACGTCCTTATAATGAGCCAGAGTATCACCTTCGAGCGCCATGGACCATAAGCGCACATTGTCCATGTGGCCAATATACTGCATACATGACCCTCCTTCGCAAGCAGAGTTGGTACCGTGGTGAATCCTTCCAAACGTGATGACAGCCTGATGCGATTCCGTGCTGCTCACTGTGTAGTCGAAACCGGAGAACTCCCCTGCTGCTATACCGTCGATGAAAAATTTCACCGTCAGGCCACCACCACTCAGCTCCTCTGTTGTCACGGCAACGTGGTTCCAGACTCCACGTTGCACCGGCATAGTTGACGATGGATATTCACTGCATGCACCTTGTCCATCGAACGGATGGAACGCAATTGAATCTTGCAGGTGATCGCCGTCGACGCAGCAATTTTCGCCTTCGGTGCCGCTGCACATGAGCATCACGCTCCAGCCCCACAAGTCTTTCATCGCCAAAATCTCACCTCTGGTGATGTCGTCAGGCTTTATCCAAGCTTCGAAGGTCATGTTATTTGAGCTAAACCAACCAGGCTCGCGCTCGTTCACTTCCATGAACATACTGTGGCCGTCAAAGTACAGTGCGCTGGCATGCGCAGGGTGATCTGCCATCGCAAAATTTTCATGATCAAGGGATGCAGCTCCGAGCAAGTGTAAATCTTGCGCCGTGCCTGCGAGGTTTTCCACGATGCCATCATGTTTGCCCTTGACCTCGAAGTCGGCGATAATGTGCTCGTAGTTGGGATTGACCTCAGCAGGAAGATAAGCATAATTATTTGCAATCGCATCCTCATCCACGGCAGCGTTCCAAATGCGGATTTTATCCAAGGCCGCATTCAACATCATGCACGTGCTGCCACAGGTTGGCAGCCCTCCGATGAAGAGTCCATTGCCCGTTGTTGCTTCGCCCGCAGCACGAGTCCTGAAGATAGGAGCTGGGTCTGTCACAACATCTGTCGCATTCCACAGTGGTTGCAGTTGACTATTGATATAGATCGCAACGTTAGAACCGCTTTCGACTGTCACGAGGATGTGCGTCCAGTGACCAATGGGAATGGATCCATTCGTGGAAAAAGAACTGCTGCAAATTGTATCACTTGAGGTCGACTGACCAGGGAAGAAGGCGACACTATTATGTGTTCTTCCTTGACAGCATCCGGGCGCGTTTCCATCATCTGAAGAGCACAATTTGAAAACTCCCCAACCGTATTCATCCATGGCGGCAATTGTGCCCGGTTTGTCATCGTTCGCCTTGATCCAAGCCTCAAAGGTGAGCTTGTCATCGAATTCAAGGTCGCTGGTGTAAGGTACATGTCCATACGCAGTCGCGCCATCGAACGAAATGCTCGCGTTGCTTTCATCACGCTCAGGGTAAAAGTTTGTGAGCAGCCCACTCCTGGGTGAGTCGAAAGCAAATTTCACGTTGATCAAATTCGCATCCGCACCAGTTGCCGACTCATCCTGCATGGTTTCAACAGTAACATTCGTTGCGTCGTATGCGAGAATCAAGGACGCGTCGTCGTTATCGCTCGTGAAATCGTTCGCAACGAAGAATCTGTCCTGGCGAATACCAGCAATCGATCTTGTCGTGTTCCAAAGTCGCACACTGTCCATCAGACCAGAGTAGCCCAAGCACTGAGAGCCAGAAGTCCCGCCACACGACGAAACGCCACCAAGACTAAAGCTACCATTCGATGGGTCTTCCTTGATGGCGACCTTGGTTGCGTGCAGCGTGCTACCGGCATCGTCGCCGTTCACATAGAAAGACACTTGTCTTTCGTGCACGTCAACCACGACAGCAATATGCGACCAGACGTTCACCTGCACACCAACGGTCGAGGAGGGTGTTGACTGGCATTCACCATCCATCCAGAACCCAATCGAACCATTTACGTGGTCTCCACAGCATCCCGACCCAGAACCGCCACACATCAGAAGCACTTGCCAGCCATCTGTTCCGAGGGCAGCAATAGCCTGCGACACATCGATACTTGTTGGCTTGATCCAAGCCTCGAAAGTAAGTTTTCCGGCTGTGATCACCGACTGAATACCATCGCCTGATGTTGTCGCAATAGAGTGCTCGTCGCGGTCGAATTTCAAAGACCACCCGTGTCTATCCTTGGAGTGCAGGAGCGCAGACCAGTTGGTGAAGACGATTCCTTCAACCGAGCCCGATGAATTGAAGCCAGTGACCTCGGTGTGACCCTCCGTATTCACAAGGTGCGTGTTGAAATCATAATGCGCTTGCAAATCGTCGTACTCGGGATGTGTATCGTCCAGTTTCATCATCCAGCGCTTTACGTCGGGCACGTCCACTGTTGTGTTCCATACCCTTACGTCATCCATCATACCCTCGAAACATCCACAGCCCTGCGACTGGCAATTCGAGTCCAGGTTCATGCAACCAAGAGTAAACGGCCCATTGCTGTTATTTGGAATGCTGACCGTGGTATCGTTGTGACCTGCGTATTCACCATTGATCAAGAAGGTCACGTTGGTCTCCGAAACAATCACCGCGATATGGCTCCACGCATTCAGATCCAAGCCAGTGTCGGAAGAGGGCATTTCCTCACACGCTTCGTTTGATGAACTAGTTCCGAGACCAAAAAATGCCACTGAGTTCAACTTGTGCGAACCGCAACAACCCATTCCAATCCCTGCAGGACACATCAGCATGATTCCCCAACCTGGGTTGTCGCTAGTCCCAACGATCGCAAGAGTTTGCATGCGCCCGGAAGCCTCGGGGCGGACCCAAGCCTCAAAAGTGAGCTCCTTGGATATGCCCAAGGAGAGCCCTTGGGAAATAACCCCGGCATTGACACCATCAAAGCGGACAGCGTTCATTCCCAGCAGCCCGCGGCGGCGTGATTCGCGTGCATCTACCTGCTTCTCTATGTCGAACTCTTCATCGACCGTCTCTTCGACGTCTGAAGCAACAGGAACTCGAGACCCTGCGATGTCTGACTTCTCGAATCCTCGCGGTTGTGGCTCGTGCGCGTATTTCATCGCCTCTTCCAACAGACGGCGCCCCTCTCCTGGCTCGGCTATCCGCTTGTGCGTAGACATCTGCGACTTCAGACGTGCTTCGTCAATGCCGAATGTTTCCACTTCCGTGCCATCGACGGCCAGAAGTCTGCGTCTGTTCGCAATGTTGCGGCGCGAGCCAATGACGTTGCGCTTGCATGCCTGCCACTCGGGTATGGTCCCGATCCAAGGTAGGTCATCCCCCTCGGTGAGGAAAATGTTTCCCACGACGCGACCCATGTAATCGCCCTTGATGGCAACGAACCAAAGCGTGTCTGGGGGGACGCTCACGGTCTCGAGGTGGTTCTCCTTGATCTTGGTGAACTTCCGGTCCTCCTCCCACCAGCAAACATCTGGGAAACCCGCCTTCTTTGCCTCCTCGTCGCGCCTACAAAGGTTCCACGACGCCGCCGACATGAGCGCCCGAGGGGCGTACAGATCGTCCCTGAAGTCCGCTCTGACCTGTATCAGCACTGTGGTCAGGTTAGTGTTCGGGCCGCAGTCTGATCGACATCCGAATCTCCCGTACGACGGGAACTCGAATGGCTCGTTGCAGACCCCGTCGCCGCAAACCTCGTCTATCCAGACCGGGTACGCAGTGCCCACGAGCCAGTTCAAGATGTCCACCGGCGAACCCATCTTGGTCAGCGGTCTTCCGTCACCGTCCATTGGAACCACTGCGTCTCGAACCGACGACAGCACCTTGAACGCGTTGAGCGCGTCTGACTGGATGTAAACCACCACCATGTAGAACAGGCAGAAGAAGAGGTACTGGCAGAGGTTCATGTAGCCAGTGTTACGCTTGCGCTTCTCCCTCAGACGCGCACGCAGCTCGGCTGCGATGACGCTGATCTCACCATCGATCTTAGTCTTGGCTTCTCGGTCCAGATCCGAGTCCGAGTCCGAGGCACCGCCGTCCACACCCGACTCGGGGCCCGGTTGAATTTTGTCCAGGCCCTTCTCCTGAGGACCTCTGACCTTTCCCCGGGAGCTGCCGGAGTCGAAATCGTCGTCGTCGCTGCTCGGGTCGTCGAAATCGACAGGAACGCGTGCGAGACCGCCAGCATCGCGATCACTGCGCGCTCGTCCCGATCCGGAGAACCTGTACGGGCGGGGAAGGGAGAGGAAGCGGGACGGGTCAGGTGTTGATCGCCGATTTTTTTTTTTGCAAGAACAAGGAGGGGGGAGGGGCGACCGAGGAAGTGGGGGCGACGGGAGCGGGGTCGATCGCCGAGCACGCGCACGAGTGTTCCGATGGGGGCGACATCCACGAAAAGAACGAAGTGGACGGAAACCGGTGATCAATCCAGAAACGGGCGCGGGACAGAAGCCAGACGTCCGAGAAAGATTCGACACGAGGAGAGCCCCTCCGTGTCGGTCAAGCTTGAACGCCTGCCCGCTCGGCCCCTCCGGGCGCGGGATGACCGATTTCGAGGTGCACTCACGTTGACATCGTTGCGCTCTGTCAGTTTGTCTCGAGACGCGAGGTTCCCGAACCCCCGTCGATGACGTCCGTCACTGAGAGGGCGAACGGTGTACACCTTGTTCGCCCCTTCGCGGTGGAGTCCCAGACCTGGCCCAGTTGGAAATCTCAATCCAAGACCCTTCTCCACGGGACTTCACGCGACGCGCTCGCTGACCTAGATGAGCTAGCGGCGAATCTCACGACGCGGGCGGGAACAATCCTTCCACGCTCGACTCTCGTTCGATCTTCACGGCCGCTGCGGCGCTGTTTGGGAGACCGCGAGGTCGCGTGACCCTCCTCGAGCGGAGCAATTACTATCACCAGTTTTCTTTCTGTTCTCACGATCATGGGGTTTCTTTCCCAAGACTGACGGAATCGTGACGTACCAAACGTGTGATTGCGCATCATCTCTCGCTCGTTGGATCAAAGCGTCGCAGTCTGAAAATATGTCTCATTTCGAATCGGGTGTTACTCTCCTGTTCCTCGCTCGGTTCGAAATTATCACACGTAATTGCAATCTCTCACGCACTGCGCAATCAGTATAAGGGCGATAAAAGAAACACGAAGATACTCGTTTAAACGTTTATTCCTGACTGCTTCCGTTGTGAGCTTGTTCTAAAGTCTCAACACGTAATAAGACTCTTACGTCGCAAAACACTGTCACCGTCACCGTCACCGCTTGAACAGGAACTGAAGATCCTCCTGGGTGAGCTGCGCCAACGCTTCCTGATTGCCATCCATGCATCCCTCGAACACCAGCTTCTTCTTCTCCTGCAACTGCATCATGCGCTCTTCTATGGTGTCTTTGGTGGAGAAGCGAACTGCCGTGACCTCCCTCGTCTGACCGATGCGGTGCGCGCGCATGACGGCTTGCATCTCCACCGCCGGGTTCCACCACGGCTCCAGCACAAACACGTAATTCGCCGCCTGCAGGTTGAGGCCTTCACCGCCAGCCTTGAGTGACATGAGAATCACCGAGACGTTGGGATCCTCCCTGAAAGCCTTGAGGTTCGCCGCGCGCTGGGTGACCGGCATGCTGCCGAGCAGTTTGGCAACAGTGAAGCGACCCTTCTTGAGGCGCCAGTCAATAATCTCAATCATGGACGTGTATTGACTGAACACGATTGCCTTGTTCAGATGCCCCTGTTTCCCGGAGCGCATGTCGTTGAGGCCTTTCAACAAGGCGTCGACTTTGACGCTGCTGGTGTACTGGGATAGATCGATACGTGACAGGATTGACTTTGAGGGCAGCTCGTCCTTCTTGTTTCGCGCTGCTGCGTTGCGCGGGGGCTTATTCGCGCCGGACAGATCACTCGGCTGCAAGTCAATGGTAAGCGCCACGCGACACACCGGACATGTAACTTTTTTACCCTTCTCGGGGACACAGCTCGCGTACTGCATGATGCAGTCGCGGTGAAACACGTGCTTGCACCCGGAGAGTGCGGCATCTTCCGCGTCAACCTCCTCTTGGCACATGCCGCACCAATATTTGGGTTCATTCGCGGCTGCCAACATCATAGCCTCATCGTCGTCGGACGCCTTTGCATCACCACCTACTTTGGCGCGTTTACTTATGTCCACATCTGGGAGATTCTTTGTGGCATTATTTTTGGAGTGCACCACGAGGTAAGGGTGATCACACGCCTGCCGGAGTCTGGAGAGGAGCTCGAAGATGTGTGCATAGTTGTGAAGCACGGATCCCTTCTTCACGTAACCATCAAACTTTGCGCGAGTGAGCATGTAGAGAGAATCATAAAAATCGCGTTCCACCTCGTCCATCTGGCAGGCATGTATCTTGATTGTAAGCGAGGGCAGGTTAACGTCCGCCGCGCGTTCAGCCTTTGTGCGTCGAAGCTGCGCAGGCAAGAGGATGTCCTTCCGAAGGGTCAGGAATCCCTTGCGTCCATCGCCCACGTAACCATAGCGATTGATCGGATTGATGACGTGCTGATTGAAGTGGCTGTAATGACGTGGTGAGGCGTGTCCACACTGCGTGCACGCCCTTTGGTTCGGTCCAAAGTTCCAGCACAGGCTCTTGCACTCACAACCTTTCACCTTGCAGAAATAATATGCATACGGGTCCATGCGGAGGAACCTGACGAGCGAGTACAGCTCTCCAACGCGGTTCTGCAAAGGAGTGCCAGTCAGGCACCACTTCGTCGTCGACTTGAGCGCATAGATGCACTTTGCGGTGTTGGTCGTGCGAGCCTTTATCTTGTGAGCCTCGTCAAGGACGATTCTGTTCCAATCAACAGAATGAAGTAGAGAGTCTGAGAGGTCAACGTCATCCTCACCAGGTTCAGCACCTTCAGAAGATGCCGAGGCAGTCGAGGAGCGGCGATTCGTAGTATCCACGGTCCCACACACGATGACATTGTCGCTATCGTCTCCCAATGCAACAGCGCGAGCAATCTGTGCATCCTGTTCCTCTTGCGCACTTTCTGCCACACCGGGGGCCCAGTCGTCGTCGTCGCTGTCATCGCCCTTGCGAGATTTGCGCTTGCCCACGGCTTTGCCCTTGGCATCTCCGCTCTTCGCACGACCTCTCCCGGTGACACGATCCTTGTTGCCTTTGACGTCCTCATTCGTGCTCTGTCCAATCGTGACAATGGGATCATCCTGCTCTTCTTTTTTTTCTTTTGTGGCTCTGCTGCGGGCTCGCTTCACCGCCGACTTGACCCCAGACGATGCTGCCTGCACGAGGGCATTGGAGCCAATCACATCTGAATTCTCTGTCACCGCCTTTACTGCGCGCTTTCGGGATCTTGCAGTCTTTGCCAGCCCGTTTGCGTCTGCCTTGGCCGCCGCGATCCTTCTTTCTTCCTCCTCCACCCTTGATATTTCGAGCACCGCCGCCAGCATCTCATCTTCCTCCTTCACCTTCCCCGGGGTCTCGCCCACAATGACAACATCAGAGTCCGACCCGTCATCTACACGTTCTACGACGCTTGGATCTTTGGGATTTTGACGAGCCTTGATGGCACTGTCGTACATGGACATCGCCGGCCGGCCAGCCTTAGACATCAGCTCACGGTAGAGATTACCGGGCGTTGGCAGCGCTGCCTCAACCACGTCACTCGCCTTTCCTTTCTTAATCTTCAGTGTCCTCATGGCCTTCTCGTTTGCAACGTTCTGCTTCTTCTCCCGCATAGCCAGTTTCGCCGTTCGCACGGCGTCGGGCCCACAGAAGTATTTCTTGTGCACCACGAGGGACCTGGGCAGAAGCTTCTTGCCGCAGTACTCGCAACTCACCATCGATCGGTTGATCACCTTGCGCCACTCGCCCTCCACCACCGGGTAAGTGGTCAGAACCACGTCCACGCCCTCCAGTGTTTCCTTCGACATTGTCTTGCGGTCGTTGTAGTAGACGAGCACGTTCAGCGAGCCAGGCTGGGTGCAGTTCCGGATCTCATCCTCCCACTGGACAAGCGCCGACGTCGGCACCACGATGAGGGTCGGCCCCTGTCTCTCCGCGGCGGTGAGCGCCCTTCCCTCCTTTGCCGCCTCCACCGCAGCCTTGGCGCACTCCGATTTGGCGTGTAGCAGCAGTGAGATCGTCTGAATCGTTTTGCCCATGCCCATCTCGTCCGCGAGGATTCCACCTCGCACGGTTCCAGTCTCGTTCGCGACCATCCAGCCGAGACCCTCCTTCTGAAACTGCAGCAGCGGTCTCGTGAGCGCGGCGGGCGCGGGTAGTTCTGGAACGGGCTCTTCGCGCTTGGTAAAAGCTGGATCGTTCGGATCCACCTCTTCCAGCTCGACGCCTTTGTCACTGGTGAGCTGGTCGAGGACCTCATCTGCCTGCTCGTCGGTGAGGGCGTCGACGCCGTGCAGTTCGAGGCGGAGCTCGTCCCTGGTGACTCCGGGCACGCGCAGGCAGGCGGGATGCTGCCAGCTGGATATCCAGCCGTACATCCCCCCGCGCCACTTTATTGGGACGCCGACGCGCACGCTATCCTTGGCGATTAACTCGCTGCACCTGCGAGGTTCGAAAAGGAAGGGAAAGGGGTCGGGCACCGGTCAGACACGTGGAGATCTCGCGGATTTCCGGGAGGACGCTGGGGTGGATCTGGCGCTCACTTGCGACATCTGGCCCGTCCCGACTTTGCAATCTCCACGACGTGGGTGTAAGTCGGCTCATTTTCGTACTCGGCGAGCTTCCACTCGAACTTTCCCTCGAACTCCACGATAGTGAGAGCGGATGGCATCGTGCGGAAGTGCCTCCTGCGTCGACACTGTCAGATCCTCGTCGACACTGAGCGGAAGAACACGTGCGCGGAAAGGGGATCCGGAGGGGAGCCAGTCCGGCTTCTAACTAGTGCTCGATTACAACACGTCTGGAAATATTCGTTCGAAGTGCGGCGCACGCGCCAGGGGCGCCTTCGCGCAATGAGCAGGACAGGGCACCTTCACCAACAGCGACAAGTTGTCGTCGAAACTGAGTTTGGACGCTTGTGACTGCTTGACTGCTTGACGCCACGTACGCGCAAAAAAGTCCTGGATAAAACTTTTATCCGCCCTCCCCTCTCAAGGACTAAGCCACTCCGGGAAGAGAAGGGACGCGACCAACCGCATGAGTGTCGCCACTACCAGCGTCACTGGCTCATCAGGTAGCGCGTTCACATCCCTGTCTGCCAGGAACCACCGCTCGGCGAGCTGCTCCGTGTTCTCGCCGGCTAAAAATCGCAGCCGCGTGAAGAACTCTTCTCGGTTCGCCCAAGCCGAGGGGGTGCGCGCACCATTGAGCGGCGTATCTAGTTCCAAGAATCGCGACGCTGGTGGAATCATGCTGCGCCACGGTCATCGTTACGGTAACCAACCTCGCTCGTCCATGGAGCCGAACGATTTCGAGCTGGACGAATCCGATTCGGGAGACCGCGTGGGACTGTTACCGCCGAGGCCCGGTGGCGAGGGAGGCCGGCCGGACCAGGTGGACTGGAGGGCGACTGGGTTCGCGTTTGTTTTCCCCGCCATTGGCGGGTTGCTCTTCGGATGGGATATCGGCACCACATCCGGCGCGCTCACCTCCATAATGGACCCGAACACGTCGGGCGTGGACTGGGGTGCTCTCGACTCGTTCCAGCAAGGGATGGTGGTGAGCACGTCGCTGGCGGGTGCGCTGCTCGCATCCGCGGCGGCGGCGGTGAAAGTGGGCGACGAATTGGGAAGTAAAAAAGAGCTTCAGCTCGCCGCGCTGTTCTACGGCGCCGGTGCCGTCGTCCAGGGCATCGCTCCTTCGCTGGGCGTCCTCGTCGCGGGAAGGTTCACGTACGGCTTGGGAATCGGTTTCGCCATGCACGCCGCACCGATGTACATCGCGGAGACTTCGCCGCCGTCTGTCCGGGGCTTGCTGATATCTCTCAAGGAGGGATTCATCGTCGGAGGCATCATGCTCGGATATTTGGGCTCGTATCTCATCTTCGGCCAGGACGAGGGTTGGAGGAGCTTGCTGTCAACCTCCGCGGCGGCGTCGGTGGTGCTGATGTTGGGCATGTCTCGGCTGCCGGACTCTCCGCGCTGGCTGATGCAGCGGGGTCGTCCCGCATCGGAGGCGAGGGCAGCACTTGAGCAGGTTCGAGGCAAGAAGGCCAACAGGGACAGTATGGATGCGGAGATGATGCGGATGGAATCCTCCGACCACCGCGTCGGCGGCGTCAACGAGCTGTTCAGGCGCGAAAACCTGCGCCCCTTGTACATCGGCATCTCCGTCGTGCTCTTCCAGCAGATAACCGGTCAGCCCAGCGTCTTGTACTACGCCGAGCAGGTATTCATCAACGCCGGATACGACCCCGCCGATGGTGCGGGGGTCGCGGTCATCCTCGGTCTCTTCAAGCTCCTCATGACCGGAGTGGCGGTGGCTTTCGTGGATACCGTGGGGCGTCGGCCGTTGCTGCTCGGCGGCGTAGGCGTCATGACGCTTTCCGTGTTGACGCTCGGGTTCTGCAGTGAGACGATGGCCAGCGGAGACTTGGCGGGGACATCCTTCACCGCGCGTGCTTCGGTTGCCGCCATCTTTGCGTACGTCGGAGCCTACCAGGTGTCGTTCGGCCCGATCGCATGGCTGCTCGTCGGCGAGATATTCCCTCAAAGGGTTCGCAGCGCAGCTGTTGGCACTGCGACGCTGACGAATTTCTTCTCCAATTTTCTCGTCTCGCTGTACCTGCCCACCCTTAACGAGAAGTTCGGTACCGCGGGAACGTACTATGTGTTTTCCATCATGAGCGTGATTGCTCTGTCTTCCATCTACCTGACCGTCCCGGAGACGAAGGGGAAGACGCTGGAGGAAATCGAGGAGAGTCTGAAATAGAGTTTTAATACCTTGCGTTGTTTGTCCGCAGAGGAAGTGTCGTTGTCTGTCAAAGTATCCCAGAGGCGCAAGCCCAAAAACTTTCCAACACGAGTGGGGAGCCTTAAACTCTTACCGAAGGTACGAAGGTTGCTTTTTTCAGAGAGATCCATCCGCCCCACAGTGAGCGCGCCCCAGTCACCGCGCATCATGGAGAAGAAAGTCGGAGAGAACGATCCTAGTTGTTCTAGTCAGC
>Ga0115571_1000415_pt1 | contig 32039 bp, 30 predicted proteins | sample COGITO_mtgs_1205_FD_87293 | JGI IMG/M metagenome (GOLD analysis project Ga0115571, IMG submission 87293) | Pelagic marine microbial communities from North Sea - COGITO_mtgs_120531 | ecosystem: Environmental > Aquatic > Marine > Epipelagic | place: Germany:Helgoland, sampling site Kabeltonne...
GTAAAACAATATGGTTACTTGTTTCTTGACGGTTTGGATGATCTTGAACGATGTGGCTCAACTTTTTGAACCCAATTTCTTTTCCAAAAATATTTTTCCTGAAATATTTTTTGAAGTTTAAAATTTCTCTTCCCCCCCCCCCCCTTCCATTTTTCTTCGCGAAAGACTTTTAGACAATATTCAAGGATTTTGGTAGGAGAAGTGTAAGTGAGAGTAGTTGTAGGAAGGGCCTTATCCTCTAAAGGATCCTCTAGAGGATCCTTTAGAGGATTTTTTAAATTTAAAAGGATGTTTAATGGTACAAAAGAACATCATGCCAGGTAACAACAAATACAAAGAAGCACGTGTATGTGAATGTGGATATTCCACATTGAATTCTGGTAATTGGTCGACACACAAGAAAAGTTGCAAATTAGTGACAACTGCCGATAAAGAACTCATATGCACTCTAAAAGAACAGTTGACAAGTAAAGATCAACAGTTGGCAAGTAAAGATGAACAATTAGCGGCAAAAGATCGACAGATAGAAGAGTTGATAAAGGTGGCGAAAAAACCAAGGGTCGTGAACAACACCACCACCACCAATAACAAATACGTGGTGGAGCAGCACATTAACGTGTTTGGCAAGGGGTCGATTGAGCACATTTCCCGCGAAGAAATTCAGACATTACTGTCCGATCCGGCTAATGCAGTGCCACAGTTCATAAAGCTGAAACACAGGAAGGCTCCGGGAGGAGTGAACCAGAACTTGCGTGTGCCAAACAAGAAGCGAGCGATTTACCAGGTGGTGGTGTCTGGTGAGGAAGGGAAGGAATGGGAAAACAAGGCAAAAGGTGAAGCTTTAGAAGAGTTATACGATACGAATTCTGGTCATTTAGAGGCGGAGGCGGATGAGGAGACTCGGGTGGGATCGCAGTTTCTCAATCATCAAGAGAAGGTCAAGGCGTCTGCAAGCGGGGAAGATGGTGGTAGGCGGTACAAGGAGCAGTTGGACAAGATTCATTGTGTTGTTTCTATTTAACAAATGTTACTATTGAACAAATGAAACGTTTAATCATACCTCACTCAACTTCAGACGCACACCCTTCTTCCCTTTGATGTGCTGCTCCTCCACAAGTGGCATCACCCCTCGGTAGTTCACAGCAAGGGCCAGCTGGGGGAGCCCCGTAGCGCTCGGGACATTGAACACTGCGTGTGGCTTGCTGCCGTCGAAGACGACCACATCGCCCTCTCTGGCCCAGATAAACCAGCAGCGCACCACACCAGCGGCCACGGCCTTCTGAACAGCCACCGATAGCCGCGGCACGACAAAGGCGATCTCGTCCGGAAGCTCACAATACCCAGGATCGAACTGGAGGTTTCGCGGGTGCACAAGTTTCTGCTCGCCTCCGGAAATGAGCTGCACAAGATACCTCCCGTCGTCGTGCACCTCAATAACCTCGACCCTGATGCCGTTCAGCTCTGGCTTCCTCGTCAAATCACAGAAGGTTGCCTCGCACCCGGTCAGATCGGGCGTCTCCAAGGGGATCTTACACTTGTCCAATTGGATGAGGCCGGCATCAATATCCTCGTGGGTGGGGAAGAATGGGTCGGCGACCTGGGCCTGTAGCACCCGCTTGGTGTCGATCAGCAGGAGCATGAAGCAGCTGATGGAGTCGCGTGGCCCCAGTACATTGTAGATCACGATATCGGATGCCACCTTGCTCCCCCCGTCAACATGCCAGAACATGTTGTCGTGAATCTTTGAGAGAACAAAGCATTCATATACCGACGACGGTCCCCATTGTTGGACAAGCCCCTTGACAAACGCTTTCACATCGAAGCGCTTAGTGATGTAGTACGCACGCAGAAAGGCATCACCGAAGATCTTCGAGTTGGATACAAGGCAGAACTCCTGCTCTGTATACTGTTGAGTCCTGTTGGGACTCAACGTCGACCACTTCGTTGAGCCTTCCCGTAGCCGTTCGCGCACAGAGTCCGTGTCGGGGCGCAGGTCAAGGGTACCGGTAGCAGCCAAGAAGCCGCACGTGAGATAGTTCCACACGGCACGCGCAACCACGTGGGCGAAAACATCACGGATGGCGTGCCCGACCTCCGCCATGGCGTGTGGATGCGATCGGGTTTGAGGTACGACCACAGGGGATCAATGGGTCACACATGTGTACCCCTCCCGTGGGAACTCTGGGTGGGGGGGCCTGTTGCTTTGCTCCTTCTTTCTTTTCTTAACTTTAGAGAAGAAACAAGAACCAAACAGGCTAGGGGAGGTCTCCTGCGGTCCTCCGGTTGGGTCACACATGTGTACCCCCATTTTCCCGCCAAACCCGACCGACCGTCAGCCAGATGGACGTTCTCGTAGCCCTGATGGAGAACGAGAAGCACGCCACGAAGCGCGAACTGGGAGAGAATATTATGAAGCACGCGGAGGATCTGCTTGCGTACGGCAAAGTCTCTGAGGGACAGTACCTCGACTTCTGCAATGGCGCGGGACTCATTCACCAGGGTGTCATGATGACTCAAAACGAAATGGCGACGGTGAGCAGAATGATCAACACACTGAGTTGGAAGGTACACGATGCGAAGACCCGGGAAACCATATTCCGCAACCATATCAAGTCACTGCAGACCAGGACCGGAGAACTTCGCACGCGTTATGAAGAGGCTAAAGGCACGATGTTCAAAAACGCGTCGGAACTTGAGTCGGCGATCCAAAAGAAGGAGTATGCTAGGGCGCGAAGCATGGTTAAGGATCAGAAGAAAAAGGCTTTAGACATGGTATTCGAGTTTGACGAGTAAAGTCTCTGCGTCTGAGTATGTGCACAACAATGAAAAAGGGATGTGAAGGGATGTGAAGAGGGGGGGGTGTTACTGAGAGGGAGGTTAAGCCTTTCTTTTCTTCTCAACAATCTCGGGCTTGACAAATACTGGTTTCGCACCAGAAGCATCCAACTCTTGCTTTGCATGCCATTCGAAAATAGCGTAAACCGATGCAGGACCTTTGTATTCCTCCATTTTATGGAAGTCATTAAAATTAATCTTTTAATATGACACCCATTCCCAAAAATCCCAAGTCCCAAAAGCCCCGTCCCCAAACACCAAACAAATGGGTCGGAGGACAGTTACACAGAGTTCCGTGCGATGCTCAGCCGCTCTTTGTTCACATGCTCTAAAGTTGGATGGTGGCTGATGGGGGCGTTCTGGCTTCTGGATTCCAGGCACGACAAGGAAAAATACGACTTTGACTTCCGCAGAGTTTATATGTGTGATTTCGACTTAAAGATTACTCCTGCACGAGTTGAAAGAGCACTGAGGCATGAGTCGACTCGAGGATCTTTCGATCGCGAAATTGCGCGACAGGATGTCAAAATCAAGCATTGTCGAGCTGGCGGACATCAAGAAAGAACTTGAAACATCTTGCAAGGGCGGTAACGAGCACATCATCTTTCATGAGTCTTTGACGCGTGATCTGTATGCTTACGCTGTGATCAACTTTCTCACCATGTATGGCTTTGTTGTATTCGGTGGGTTTGTGTCAGCTCATGTGAGCGGTAAAGCATGGAACGATATCGATCTCCTGATGCCAGCCGATCACTTCGCGCAAGATCATGTTCTAAAGATTGTCGCGTTTCTGAGACTGTCATTTGGGTTTAAAGCAATACAAATTCAGATGTACGAATGTCAGGCAAAGAGATACGCGAGGACATTCAGTTTGACCATCAAGGAAAGTGATGTCGTGCACTCTATCAAATTTGACATTGTTCCAAAATCTATACATAAAAAGATGAAGTGGCTTCCAGTGACAGTTGGAAAATGTCTTTTGATGAGTGACAACGTGATTTCATTGCGAAGTATTCCAAAAGCCGCACACATGTTGCTTCCCTGGAAAGTTACTGACATCTTGGAATTGCTACGGAATGGCAATGATGTCGGATTGGGCATTCCAACTGCGGCACAGTCACGTGACACAGAATACAGGGCGTACTGGTGGCAACGAATAAGGGCTCTTCGGAAATCGGGGTATGTAGTGGACAATTTTTTGGGATGCACACCACAAGAGCCAAGCAGGGGGACTAATGCATAGTCAGTTGACATGCACGTCCTCGCAATACCCACACTTACATTTGACATGGTGCCAGTCCTGGTTGTGTCGGGGTTTGTGTTTTCCCACGGGGTGTAGTAGTTCGATAGTTAATACAAAAAGTGAACTAAAAAACAAAAGGTAAAAATACCACGGGGTCATTATAATTTAATCATTTTAAAAAAAAACTAAAATGCGGCTACAATTTTTGAAGACTCGATATCTGTTCGGATACTTTCTTGACTTTCTTGACGACTTCCTTGACCTGACGACAACTTTTAACATATTTTAAAGTTGTAATTTTAACATCTGTAAAGTCAATTAGTTCTGTCCTTCAGCAACTAGTAGTCTGTTGTAACAACTCGAGATTGAGAAGGGGCTTGACTTGTTGTAAAAAGATTTAGACAAATAGTTGTTGTTCGGTCGTGATGGGCGTGAGGATAGTGGTTTTCTTCTCATAAACTTTTGACGCAATCTATTCAAATATATTCAGTCTAAAATATTGCGTAAATTATTGTAATATTTTTAGATAGACTTACAGTAAATGAAAGTAGGAATTCTTATCAATAACGCTGCTCAATTCGTAAATGGATCTGAGCAACAACCCCAATTTGTGATTGAAATGTTACAAGCCTTAGGTGTTTCTTATGTTGTCTACAGTCACAAGGGAAAGCAAGATCTCTGTGGCATAGAGCGGTCCGATAAATTTAATGACACTCAGTTACAACTCATTGATGATGCTGATCTGTCAGACATAACGACATTCATCATGATATGTCACATAGTAGAGGATACTTCAGCCCTTTCGGGGCAACTGAAAGAAAGACTCTGTGGAAAGAAAGTTGTTCAGTTTCATTGTGGCAATCATTGTATTTTCAATGCTGAAGATATTGTTTTCAACAAACATAATGTTGTGAGGTTACTTTTCAACTCCTGGTTTTCAGAAGCATGGGTATTTTCAATGCATCATTTTGCAAAAGACTACTACGAATTATTGACAAAAAAACCATGTAAATTGATGCCGTACGGCTGGTCGCCCTCACTTTTGAGCACATACTTACTAAAGAATAAGATTGAAATCTCTTGTGAGCATTTGAACTATAATGATGCACTTACTTTGTGTTGTTTTGAACCTAATTTAAACGTTACGAAGACTTGCCAGTGCCCCTTGCTTATAATGGATGCTTTCTATTGCAAACATCCCGAAAGACTTCAGAAATGCTTCATATTTTGCGCCAGGCAGCTTCTAGATCACAAATCATTCAAAGATTATGTTTCTTTTTTAAGTATTGTTAGGGATGAAAAGGTCGAGTTCTATCCGCGTATGGCTTTTCCTGAGATCATGAAACAGATGAAAGACAAGAAGCTCAATCCTGTACTCATTGGTCATCAGATATACAATGATCAAAACTATATGTCCTTGGAAGCACTCCATCTTGGATATCCTATTATTCACAATTCACCTAGTATTCAAAATGGTGGTTTCTTCTATCCAGAATTCAATCTGCATGCGGCCGTGGAGCAATTAGAAACAGTCTCAACCGAATTCTGCAAGCCGGAATTCTACTCTGCTTACCGGGCGCGTGCAAGGAAAGTTATATGTGATCATAGCACGAGCAATCCAGTATTGTTGGAAGAGTTTCGCAGGCTTCTTGTGTAATATTTATCCATAACTGACTCAGTGTAAATAAAAAATATTATGTATTATTAGATAAGTATGGCACTACCATTGAGTGGATATATATTTAAAGTTCCAACTGCAGAGAAACCTCTTTTTAGCGGAGAATCATTATTGAAATTAAGCAAACTGACACGAAACAAAGACACTAATAAGATTGTTGTCAGTGCTTTGACACCAAATGGTAGAAAGGTGTCAGGGTCATTTCACGACGATTCTTTGATGACTATGTTTATGAAAAACCCAAAGACCGCGCCACAGCAATTCGAAAAGGCTCAAACCAGGGATATAGCAAGAAGAACCATCAGGGTGCCGGGAACGCATTCCAAAAATATTGGGAGAATTATCATTATGCCAGAGGGAACAACTACCGCAAACGTAAAAGCAAGAAAGACTCGAATGATAGCCGAGGTAAAAGCTGCAAAAACGGCTGCAAAAACGGCTGCAAAAATTGAAAAAACGAGACGAGCTGAAGCTGTGAAACTCAAGAAAATACAAGATAAGAAAAAACGAGAGAACGAGTTGAGACAGCAGAAGAAGAATGCGATTGCCAGGTTGCCTCCACCCCCCCCTAAAAAATTGAATGAATCGTTAATTATTAGTCAACTTGTACAAAGAGCGGTTGAGACACTGAGGAGTAAGTTGACGAAATCAAATTATCCTGAAGAATACGTGTTGGATCTTTCTGAATTGAAAGATGATTTCCCTGAAGACATGTTCAATTATTTCAATAATCCTAAATTCAAGAATTTCAATTCGCTTCTGTCAAGTCTTTATATTAAAAAGCCAGTGGGTAACAAGTTCAAGTTTCAGAATCCCCAAGGAATTGGACTAGTAGATTTAGAAGTTATCAGCAGTTTGAACATTGACAAAGATGATATACAAATTGAGTCAGCCAAATCTGATGATAACAACATAATAGATCAAAAACTTGCATTTGAGCTTGTGGATGTGTCTAATTTCAATTTTTCTAATTATGAAGGTGCCGAATTTTCTTTCACAAAAGCCAAGGAAAGAGAAATAATTGATGCAATGAAAGACAAGTATCTATCGAAATTGAGGTCTAGAATGAGTAAACAACTTTTAGAAAAAGAGGTTTTTTATGTTAAGAAATCACAAGATGTTTACAATGTTCTTTCAGACGCATTCTATGTAAAAAAGAGATTGAATGTGTTAAGCAAAAAAGAACTTGATGTATTGAAGAAAACATTGAAGATAAAGTCTGAAAATACTAATGAAGTAAAGAAAAAGATATTAGAAATAGCTCCGGATCGTGTTAGAGCTGCTGAGAAGAAGAGAGCTGCTACCACGGTTACGAAGAAACGAACCCAACGCCCTCGTAAAGCACAACTCAAACCAATAGGGGGTCGCAAGCAGAAGACTCGTGCCCCACGACTGGCACGAACCACGAAAGAATTTGCAGCTCGAGGAGTACTATTAAACAACAACAATAACAACAATAACAACATTACAACGTCACTTCGATTGAATTCGGCTGACGTGAGTAAGATAAGCTTAGGGAATCTAACAGACAGTATGAGTGTTCCTGTACCAAATGTATCGAGTGCCGAAGTTCCCAACCTGTGGACGAAGAAGCTCGGTGGGACGATATTGAAATACTCTATGCTAATTGCTATGAAGCAAACACTTGAAGACAAAATAAAGGACACAACAGAACTCATGCAATTCATTGAACCGTACAAGTGTGTAAACGAGTTCATATGGAAACAACATGCAGCTATGTTAAATGATAAAAGCCCGGTGGAAAACTACGAGACCACATTAGGATGCATGTCAGAAATTTACTCCATGAAACACATGTTCAAAGAACAGAAAGCCATTATTAGATTCGCCTCTGGTTTGACCAGGACGAAAGATCTATACACCGGTGACGAACCTGAATCTTTTCTTTCGCAGATTATGTATTTGAGTGGTCCTCAGCTTCGAACTGTTGGCAAACTTTCCAATGAATGGACAAATAAATATGGTGTGGAAAAAATAGATAAGCGACGCAATTTCGAAACGGAAAAGGGGGTACAGGGTCTCATAAACAAAGATGGTAAAACTGGACCCGCTTATGAAAAAACGACTTTCAACATATATGAGGATATCATGGGGTATAAAAAGGGAGAAATAAAGTTCAAGGGCGGTAGAACATTGAAACCGCCACCCAAGAAGATAAGAGACGGCTCGCGTCTTGAGGACAATCCAGAGGGGCACGCGTCTCACATGCTGACAAGTGCGTACAAACGTGGTTACTGCATGACTGCTTCAGAATACACTGAGAACGATTGTATGGAAAGTGATGATATTATTGCTAACGCGCGACTTGGTAAGGACTTTTGGGAGAGACGATTGAGAAATTTTGGTTTGATTGACGATTTGAAAGAGAAAGAAATGGACGATTTGAATGATATCAAAATACAGAACTGTCCTATGGCAGACTGTGAGAAACACTGTAAAAGAAACGGTATGAGATACTGTGGTGGCATAAATTCGTTAGTGAAACGCATGTTGAACTACGAAATACCGAAGGCAGAGAAAGGTTCTAATCGGGGGGGGATAAATGTAAACTTCGACAAAGTGATAGTAGATTTGGCTTCAGAAGCAGCAAGAATCAAGAAGCTTCTTGCTGATAGAAAGAAAGCACAACCTAAAGCTAAAACAGTAAAAGAACTCGAGAAAAACGTCCAGAATCTTTCGAGAGAAGTGAACACCATGCAAAACCAACTTAACAAGAGGAAGAGGGAGCACCCATTCATGATACCACCACAGGCGCATGCTCTGAAAGTAGCTCAAAAAGAATTAAGACAAGCTGAATTAACACTGACGAAAGCAAATAAAAAGAAGGAACTCGGTAAGGATATATTTGAAGAAGGAATGCAAAAAAGAATCCAAAATATGATAGATAATCCCGCTCAGGCGTTTGGTTTACTGACGACTATTGAAAAAGAAAAGGTACTCGAATCATCTAATTTCGATAACAAACTCACAATAAGCAATGGTGATAAATCAAAGGCTACCACCACTACCACCCTGGCTCTGATTCAGAAGGGTGCAGGAGAAATAGTACCAGTGGAATACAAGGGAAAACTTGACAACGCCGTGGTTGTATCTATGCCGGGGGGTGGATTACAGGTGATATCTCAGAATGTACTGAAGAAGACTATAGAAAACAACCCTCTTTCTATTCTTCCGCTAGAGGCTGGTGACATTATTAGTGACGTAGGAGGACTGCGAGCAGTGACAAAGGGACCGAAAGAAGCTATACTCGAGGACGTATTCAACATAAGAAACAAAAATTACATTGATAGGATTTCTTCAAGTTTCAAGGAAATAGTGAAAGATTTGAATTCTTCACACACTGTTGTTCATGATCGTATAGAAAGGAGGAAGAATAGAAGATCAGAGGAGTTTACAAGAAAATTAAAGTTCTCTGCTTTGAAATTCTTAAATGAAAGCATAAACAAAGAAGACGAGTTTCTTCTAAAATACATGTACCAGGACCTGGTTTTTAAAATGGAATCCACAAGACAGTTCATAAAAAAGAAAATAAACCACCGAAAGTTGCAGCTGGAAAAGGAGGACGATCCTACGAGAGTGGAGCAGTTGATGCCAAGTAAACCGTGTGACTATTTTACGATTTTGTACAACCATTTTATTGGTTTCAATGTTAGCCACGGTAGAAGAACTAACGAGTACTGCAATTCTGAAAATATAAAAAAACTTTACACAATTTTCAAAACGTCTAAGAACATTCAGTATAATCTGCAGAATATGTTCAGTTCGGACAGAAAGCTGAGAGAGGTATATCAATATGCAGCTGATGATTATTTCCATAAGGGAATGATCAACGTTTCATCCTGTGCATCAAAATTCCTGTTGTTGGGAAGATCTAGACATGTTGCTATAAACCCATCCATTTTAGATAAGATTCGTCAGAGAAAGATACAAAAGGAAATAAATAAATACACTCCATTGATATCCAGTGTCAGAAGTGAGGTCAATGACATAAAAAAGAAAATAAACCACCGAAAGTTGCAGCTGGAAAAGGAGGACGATCCTACGAGAGTGGAGCAGCTTACAAAAATACTGGCTGATGCTCAGGATGATCTGGATGTCCAAACTCGCAGTCTTCTTCTACTCAAGAAGAAGCACAATAGATGGGTAAAATTGAAAAGGGGAGTGTCGAAGGGCAAGGTTACGCATATTTATCTCGACAGGGACAATAAATGGAAGAGAAATGATGCTACTGATGGGAAATTAAAACGGTTACCAAATGTAACCAACACGACAGCCAAAGAGCCATTGTCAGTAACGTCTAGAAAGGGGAACACCATGTTTTTCAAGCAGGCCACCCTTCTGGCGAACTATATTGGCTACCTGGTAGCTCCAGAGAACGTCCCGAAAGAAAAGAAGCCTAAAAAAGGAAAAGTAAGAAAACCAACCCAATCAGAAAGGATAAGACATATGAAGGCACTTGGAATGAGTTTGACTGCAAGCCCCGGACTTGTCGCCTACGAAAAGGCTCGCAAAGACAAAAGAAAGGCTCAACGGGAGGCTACCAAGGCAGCTAGGTCCGCTCCTTAAATCACTCACGAACACGTCACGACCTTAATATACGTATGCTTCTAGTGGTAGGTTGTAATGCTTGTACACAAGCACGACATACGGGACATTGAGTATTCTTTGTAAGCCATTTGTCTATACAATTCTTATGAAACACGTGTGAACACCAAAATCTTCTACAATGTTGGCGACATTTGAATTCGTCTAGACAGATGGGACAATCATCGCAAGGTTTGTTCGATTTGTTTACAATAAACTTGTTCAATTTCTCTAAATTTATTTTTCTTATACGTTCTGATGAATCCTCTTCTGATTCATCAGTGGTTTCTGTTTCAACATACGTAAAATCTGAAGTATCATCATCTTCATTATCTTCAATGCCCCTTGGTATGGATATTATAAGTCCTTCTAAACCTCTTATGGATGATCTTAAGCGTATTGTTATTTGTTCTTCTCCATTTTGTGATCTCGTTCGTGATGAAATAGGTGTTGTCATGTTTATATAATACATTTTTTTTATTTTACAATACTAAAGATTCCTTAGATACGATTTAATTTCGCTTGAGATTGTGTACTTGCCATGATTTCCGTCACATGTCAACAAAGTACATGACCTTCCTATTGACTCACATGCTTGTTTCATTTCAAGGGCCTCTGATAATTGTATGCTTATGTCATCTTTTGCATGAAGCATCGTTATAGGCACGTCAGAATTGTTCAAATGTGGTTTAATGTTGACACCAAGAAGCATTGCAAAGAGTTTGAAATGAGAAACCATTTTGGTACCACTGCACATTCCATTAACCAATATGACATTATCACATTTAATACCAAGTGTGTTGACGTAACCTAACGATTGCATCAATACAAAACATCCCAAAGAATATCCCACGAAAAGCGTGTCTATTGAATTGTCTGTCATAGATTGGAATACTGACATCATGTTTAATGAATCATCAAGCATTGATTTTGAGCATAAATCGACATACCAATCGCTTTCACCCAAGCCTCTTACTTGAAAACACAATATTTCTGAATCCTCCAAGAAAACTTCCATACAAGGCTCCTGTAGCATTCTCCTAACACTGATCCCAAGCCCTGGAAACAAGAGTATTCTTCTTTTCTTCTTTAGCATTGGTTCGTGATAAAGCAACTTACACCCTTTGAAAGTAAACTCTTTAGAGAATTTAGATCTTATTTGCTTAGGTGAATCTTTGTGATTAACTCCCCATATATTTCGTACTGCAAAATATAAAAACACAAATGTCAATACTAACATTATGTGAATTTTGATTGCAGTATTTTTATGTTTGTTTATTGACCTGTGTGAAATAGGCAAAAGATAAACAAATGGTAAAGAACTGAACAAAAAAGCCTTTTCTAACATTTTGTTCTTAATTTCCTAATACTCTTTAAACTAAAATACAATCATACTACTCAGACCCGAATGGCCCAGTGCAACCCAAACTCTTTGGAGAATGCAAAAAAATGAAACAGATTAACGCGACATAGATCTAGACTTGGATCGAGATGAACGTTTACCCATTGGCTTGCTTGCCATCATAAAGAACTTCAGGGTAATACATGTAAGAATAATAAAAAGAAATACTTTGAGTACACTTATCATGGAATGAGAAGATTGGTACCCCCTATGGTAAAAACTTGGTGAGCAATGAGAATCATATTTCGCACTTCCGTGTTTGAACGCAGGGTAATGCTTACCTACGGGTGCTATTTCTTTGATTATTTCCTCCATTTCATCATGATCTTTTTGCATGTATCCACCTCTTTGGTCTACTTTTCTATCCCACTCTGTATGATGAACCATTGATAAATTATAATTACAAAAAAATTGTAAGTAATACGATAAATGGAAAAGCATAAAGAAAAGAGGCCACCAAGAGGTGCAAGAATGGATGCAGAGAGAAAGAGAAAACTTGAAAAAAAGGAACCAATCCAAGCAATGAAAATATGCGGTCCTATAGCTCTAGGTGATCAGAAAATAGCATCAAAGTGCCTTTTAGCGATACAAGTATTCAAGGAAAGATATCAAAGTGAACAAGAATTAAAAAAAGCACTTAGACACCATCTTTACCAGGACATTAAACGCCTTTTAGTTGTTAGAAGGGTGAACAAAGAGAGGGAATTCGCACAACAAGCTAGGCGTCTTGAAAAAGAACTCAACAAAGTAGCTCCCCTTACACTCCGTTCTTTATAACACTCATCACATTAGACATTGGCGTATGTTGGAGGTGTAGAGGGCGCTCGCTTGGTGACAGTCGGGTTTGTGACAGCACCACAAGGGGACACATCCAAACCCGATTGCCCAAATACGGCCGAACAGCGAAGAGAGACACAGCCCCGGATGAACCGATGGTCATACCTCGTTACCGAGATGGCGGGTCTGGGCCCGCGAGCTGAAGAATCGTCCGAAGAAGCGTGCCATGCCCGAGCCAGTCGAGCGAGTGTGAAGTTAGCTAAATACACCACATTGTGAAGAGGTTTTGTTAACACTTGATTTCATAAAAATTGATATAGGATCTGTAGGTTCCCAATCGTCCCATTCCCCGTGGTATTTCAAAAATTTCCTATGTATTTCAACCAGTTCTACGTCATCTGATTTCAAGTCTACAGAGTATTCTTCGTCTTCTTCGTCTTCTTCGTCTTCTTCGTCTTCTTCGTCTTCTTCGTCTTCTTCGTCTTCTTCGTCTTCTTCGTCTTCTTCGTCTTCTTCGTCTTCAGATTCCTCTCCTTCAGATTCTTCAGTTTCGTACGTGTGGTTTTTTTCCTCTTCCAAATTCACAGCAAATTTGGATTCTAAGGAATCTCCCTGTAGTAAGAACTCATGAGTTTCGTATTTCAGTGCCATAGCTATATCTTTATCAAAAATTTGCTTCCTTCCACAAGCTGTGACGAATTTTTCTGCACTTTTTACAGCATCTTGCATCAAAGTTTTCACAAGTGCTACCAGGTTATGCATCATATTGACGTCTATTCCTCTACTCTGTTGATTTAAGATTCCAGATCTCATAAAACTGTAGTCTGACATTGTTTGCTTTTTTAATTCATTTTTTTATTGAAAATGGTTATTTTTTTCATTACTCGATTCACTTTTGATTCACTTTTAATCAAAAGGTTATCCGAGAATAGAAAGAGTCTTCAGAATAGTTCACCCACCATTGCTTTGTTAGTTCAACAAAATGAAGACCTTCATCTGCCGCTGGGGCCTCAGGAAGATGCGCCAACGCAGCGGCGTAGGCAGGCATTATTGTTATGACTATTATCGCACTAGTCATTGATATGGTTGTTATAAAACATCAAGGCCATGGTGCATCATCTAAATCTAATTCTTGTGAAATAGCTTCAGCTTCGTTCTGACACATTATAGTTATTTCATATTTTTTTTGCTGTTCAAATTGCTGTTCAGTTTTTCGTTCGGGTTTTCGTTCGATTAAATATCTCCTTTTTTAGTTCATTCCTACGTTCACAAAAAGTTCATAAACAGTTCATGAACTTTTTCCTTCTCCTACCACATGGTATGCTTATATGGAGGTTCCGACCCTCGAATAATGATGACGTTTTGTATGCCATTAAACCCGCCTGGTGCGATTGGAGCGTCATTTACTCGATTACACTTAGCGATAGCGTGGGAGTTTGGGTGGGTCGGGGTAGTCGTAGATGCCCTGTGCTGCCAGCTGCTTGATGTGCTGGCCATAGCTGTAGGAGGCACGTTGATAGTCTGGGTCGGAATCTGCCTTGTGGACACGATACATGAAGTAGTTACGCTCCTGTTCGAATTTCATATCCTGGTTATCACATTGGATCTCGTAATTCCTTTGTTCTTTTCGTACTTTCTTGATGTTCTGTTTCGCGTCCTGTTCTTCATCCGTGCCCTGATGACACACCCGTTGCGGTGTCTTTTTGAAGAAATTCATGATATCGTTTCTGAAGTTGCCGCGCTTCATCTTCTTGATCCATGCCCGTCTCTGCATTGACCATTTGAATCCGGACTTGGATAGTGCTGAGTTGATGTCGGAACATACAACACCGTTCTTGTAGCCGCGTGGAGTTATGAGGCAGTGGCCCTTTAACTCGTCGGCGTCGTTATCTGGCATGATGTATTGGGGGTTGATCGCGTATGTCTTCAGCAAGCTCGTCAAGCACGTGCCTTTCGCCGAGATGCGTACGTATGTCTTCGTCACCTTGTCCCACGCGAAGTTGTTCGTTTGCAGTGCTGATTTGTCGTCGAAGCGATGGCCGCTGGTGAACTGCACGATGGTAGGCGGTATGCCGTCGGATCGCTCGTGAATTGTGATGGTGGGCGGGATGCCGTCCATGGAGAGATATGTATCCTTGATGTTGGGCGTGTCTTTGTCCTCCCTGGAGGCTCCCGCATTGGAAGCTACTTCCTTTGAGATAGACATGTGCACGAGTCGCTAGCGGGGCGGGAGATTTGGTGCCGGTCTGGTTTGGTCGGTTGGGTTTGAGGATACACATGTGTAACCCACTCACACACAAAAAACCGCAAAGCGAACCGCTAAGCCTGCTCGTCATGGATTCACTGTCGCAGCTGAGCTACGACCTTCTGAATGAGCTGCTTGAACACGACACCATGAAGGGATGCGAGTTCGTGCTCAAGCTGACGTGCACCACGTTCGCAGAGTGCATGCCTAAGAAGACGCGCACCAAGATGTCGACGGTCGTCAAATCCGTGACGCTGCTGCAGTGGGCACACGAGCAAGGCTGCCCGTGGAACGAGGACGACAGAGGACACGGGCCTGGTCGAGAATATCGAAGCGTGCTACGCGTTGGTGTTCGGGGCGTAGGCCGTCACGTGACATTTACGAGGCTATGGTGTGGAGGTTGGGTTGCATTCTTCGGCATCACTAACCCTAACCCTGAAGAAAGAGCTCGGTGGAGGGGGGGGTCAGAATCCCAAGGGCTGTGTCGCACTTAGTGGCATTGGGTCGGATGTCATAGACGACATAGATTGCTTTCGGTATATTTTGTACCATCCCATCATTATTGTTGCAACAATAGCAACTGCAATAAAACGTGTGTACATTTCTGTATTTTTGGACTCCTTTTTAGGGTGAAAATATGTTATATAAACTATTGATAATGCAAAATAAAGAGTTGACAAAGTCATGTTTATGTAGTGGGGATTTTTGTACAACCAGTTGTTCAATTCGGTTGGAAGATCAACTCCAGAATGAATCATGTACATGAATCCTATTAGAATGTAAATGATGAAGAATATAGAATACTCTTGTGCATAAGATTCATCCTTTGGTGCTGGGGGAGGTGGGGCAGGTGGTCTCACAACATCTACTGCATCTTCTTCAATGATGGGGGGGTTGGGGGGGTTGGGGGGGTTGCCACCATCTGTAGCTGTAGTACTTGTATTATCCATTTTGTCCACAGGGGGAGAGCCCATGGAGCCCATAGGAGGCGAGTCCGTGGAGCCCATAGGAGGCGAGTCCGTGGAACCCATAGGAGGCGAGCCCATAGGGGGAGAGCCCATGGATCCCATGGAGCTCATCGAAGTGTCCCCCATTGAACCACTTCCCGTGTCCGGGCGTGAAAACGTGTTAGTAACAGGCGTGCCTGTTACGGTAGAGTCTTGAATTTGATCTATTATAGCACCACCAGAATACATGTATACAATATCATATTATTTTTTTTCGTACTCTTGAATTGCAGGGAGCATTATAAGTGTAGCAAGTGTAGATGTAAATATTTTTACAATGTCTGCATCAAGAGTATGCAAATATGAAGCAGCAGTTATGGCTAATAGCGTGTAAACTCTTTCTTTTGAAATTGTTTCTTCAATCTCTTTTTTTAGAGAGAATGCAATTACAAGAGCTATAATATAAGGGATATGGTTGTCATCTTCTTCTTCTGGCTTTTTGTCTCCTTTTTTTTCTGGACTATTGTTGACGTTTTTCATGTAGTACAACCCCCCTGCTACAATCAGCAAAACCAGAGTGTTTGTATTGTTGCTTTCAGACATCCTTTAGTATGTGTAGATATTTAATCACTATAAAATGCGTATTTATTACCCAATATAATTTGATACGTATATATCAAATGGGAGGTATCCTGAGTAGTTTTTCAGAGGAGTCAGTTCACGAGTACATGAGCACGCCGGACGACACATGGTCTGAGGTCGAGCTTGATGATTTCCGGGTTCCTAAGACATTTAGAATTAAGAATATTACTAATTCTTTGATGAATTGCACAGAAGGTTCTACCTCAGGTAGAGTGGCACAAGGATTGGTAAGTTACGCTTGTTCATCTCGAGGTGTGGAATGTGAAATATCTTCATCCGAAGAATTATGTGTGAATCTTGCTCTAAATGAAATAGTCGAGAGTTTCCATAATGATAGTATTGTTTGTATGAAAGTTCCTAAATCCGAGAAGAAGATAATGCAATGTATTTCAAGTGGTTATCCAGTTTGTGTTGTATTACCAGTGACAAATGAAATATTGGAGAAAAAAGTTGAGAATCCTGATGAGTCTAATGTTTTTGCTATGATGCCTATAATACTGTGGGGATATTCTTCAATAAATAGGAAGTTTGCAGCACTAATTCCACTTTCAGTTTGTGAGGAGCCAGTTGTGATTTCATTTGATCATGTTATGCACGAAGATTCTTGTGACTTGTATGTTGTTGATCTAAATGAGAATGAAGAGGAGGACGAGCTAAATGCAGAAGATACGAAGATGAGTGATTCTTTGTTTTTGTAAAAAAAATGTATTATGATACTACAAATGTCAACTACTGTGAGCAATTTACCGCTTGCTGCTTTGTCTAATTTCGGTACTATCAAAACAACAGGAATGCAAATTCATACGATAAGACAGGTATCAACTATAAATGCTCCCAATCTAACGGGTACAAATGGAGATTTGGTTTTAGATTCTGGTGTCACATCCAGATCTAACAATGGTCATTTGAAGATCAAAGGTGGGTACGAAGGCCAGACCAAGCTCGATGTGCTGACCGCTGGTGTGTGGGATAAGTCGGAAACCGTCGGGCTTCTCACCAACAGTACTGTTACTGCACAGACACTCGAGGAACATCTGTCGACAGGCACGCTGATGACCGGTGTGAAAATTCCCATGCTTTCGGGGAGCATGGACTCCTCTAAGGTATATGCACTTAGGAATGTCGGGACGAATGGCCACGTGGCATGGGCGAGTATCAATGACATCGGAGGTGACCTGAAAGTCTCTGGTGGATTGAGTGTTTCGCAGGATACCGTTCTGGCTGCAGATCTCTCGGTCGGTGGTCATACAGAAATCGATGGAAACCTTGACGTAAACTCCAACTTTTATGCGGCAGGTAATATTAAAACAGACAGCAGCCTTTCCATTGGGGGCCGCCTGGATCTGGAAACTCAGATAATTGTGGGTGGTATCACAATTCTCAATAGCTCTCTGAGTGTAGCAACTTCTGTCACAGCCGAGCAAACTCTCTCTGTTGGGACTTCCATCATATCACAGGATGCCATGTTCAAAAATTCGTTGAGTGTCGGCAATGACAGTCAGTTTGAAGGACACATTTCTGTATCTTCTGACGTTAGTCTAAACGATCTTCATGTTAGGGGGCGACTGTTCCCCTTTACAAACGGCCTTAGTGTGGGAAGTGATATCGTGTTTTCGGACACTTTGTCTGTAAACGGCAACACATGTATTGCAAGTAAGCTCAGTGTAGGAGACGATGTTAAGATGTCAGGTTCACAGATTATACTGGAGGGAGCAATAGAAATTATGATAGGAAAACCCACAACAGAAATCACAATTGATGCCAATAGACTAGATGTAACAACACCAATGAAATTAGAAGGACACCTTTCTGTAGGAAACAGTACATCTATTATTTTAGATACACCCATTCTGTCGGTACAGGGATCGATCTTTACCGAGAGTGACGCAACATACCGTGGCAAGCTGAATTTAGCGAATGACCTGTCGTGTGGGACGTCTGCCTTTGTTGGATCCGCTATCACTGTGGGTGGAGCTGCCAGTATTGCAACAGACGCAGTCGTGGGCAACACTCTTTCCGTAGGAGGTGCCGTCATCATCCATGGCAACCTCGATGTCCAGGGTACTACAACGACAATCAGTTCCACTGTACTGACTGTCCAGGATAAGACTCTCGAACTTGGCGTCGTCGACACTCCCACCGACGCTCTTGCAGTAGGATCCGGATTGATCATCAAGGGAGAGACAGATAGGTCGATCACATACACCCGGAGTGCGACTTCCTCTGCCAGTACACAACAGCTCTCTGCATTTCAACTTTCTGACGATTTGGTTCTGGGAAAAAAGTCGACCCCCTTCGAATCCACACTGAACTCTAAGCTATCGGAGGATCCTCGATCACAAGTGCTACATCTGGGCGACATGGGATCGACAGATGGCCACTGGATGATTGTGTCCAACATCAATGAAGGAACGCTTCAATTTTGGTATGGACAGGATATAGCAGACGATCAGACCCTCGATGCTATGCCTTCCGCCAGTGCGAAACTTGCATTCGAAATAAAGAAGCCCGATTAAAAAAAATAATTTGTGTTTTTTCTGGATTTTTTTTCTTTTATAATATTATCGAAAATCATGGGTAGCGGAGGATTAATGCAGCTCGTTGCATACGGAATGCAGGATGTATATTTAACCGGTAATAGTCAAATTACTTTCTTCAAAAATTTGTATCGCAGACACACAAATTTTTCGTGCGAAGCCGTGGAACAGACCTTCCAGTCGAACTCCACCAGCTTTGGCAACAAGCTTGTCGCCGTCATTAGCAGAAACGGTGATCTTCTGCATAGACTCTGGCTCGAGGTCTCCCTTAAGGAGAGCACCGAGGACACCACCTACGTCTCGAAGTTTGGTCATGCACTGATCAAGAGTGCCGAGGTTGAGATTGGCGGCCAGAGAATTGACAAAATTTATGGCAGATTTACCCACCTTTGGCACAAGCTTTCTTGCCGTGCCGAGAAGGAGGCCGGCTACGAGCTCATGACCGGTAACGATGGTCCCGACTTTGTCTCTGGCAATGGAATGCAGACTGCCAGAAAGCTTTATATCCCAATTAATTTTTGGTTCTCCAAGGGGTCTGCCGGTGCTGCATTGCCTCTGATCGCCCTTCAATACCACGAGGTTCGCATTTCGATCGAGCTTGCCGCGAAGTCTGAGGTTCTCCGCACCAGAGCTGCCGACAAAGACACCCAACTTGCGAATAATGGAGCTTCCAACGTATCAGTTGAGGAGGAGGTCGGTATATACACTACTGGCAGTAGCACCGACATTGAAGGGATGGCGGACCCCCCCAAGCTCTACTCGGACTTCTTCTACCTTGACACTGACGAGCGCCGTCGCTTCTCGCAGATGAGCCACGAGTACCTCATTGAGCAGCTCCAGTTCACTGGCAGCGAGGTCACCTCGGCGCTCGGGAGCGAGGCTGTTCCTTTCTCGATGAGATTGAACTTCAACCACCCCACCAAGGCCATCTACTGGACCACCGAGATCACTGGCCATAACGAGAAGGCTGTCAACCCATTCTACAATGGATGGCGCTTGACCGAGCCAGCACAAATCAAGAGCCTCGTTGCATCGGGTGATTATGCTGAGTACCACGACAACTGCCCGATCGACGACGTCCAGCTCCAGCTTAACGGCCACGAGCGCTTCAGCACTCGCAAGGGCTCTTACTTCCACCTTTGCCAGCCATACCAGCACCACACCCGCGTCCCCTACGATCACTGGGTTGGTATGTACTCGTTCTGCCTTTCGCCCGAGGAGCACCAGCCCAGTGGTGCATTGAATTTCTCGAGAATTGATAATGCAAGCCTGAAGCTTAAGTTCAAGCGCCTTCATACTGGGACTACAGGACACACTCGCACTGTTTACGTGTACGCCGTCAATTACAACGTGCTCCGTATTCTTTCGGGCATGGGTGGTCTTGCATTTTCGAATTAAATTGATGACATTTGATTTCACTTCTCTCGCGACAGTCGTTAGACAGGTTGTGCATGCACTCAATGACGTCATAGATGGAACATATTACCCTCTAGAAAAGGCCAAAATGTCAAACCTCAAGAGCAGACCACTCGGAATAGGGGTGCAGGGATGGGCAACTCTCCTATTCAAACTTAACTTGCCCTACGACAGCGAACAGGCAATGGAACTTAATAAGCAAATTTTTGCCACTATATACTACACAGCATGGGACGAAAGTGCTAACATTGCAGAAAAAGACGGCCCCTACCCTGATTTCGCAAACTCCCCACTGGAAAACGGAGTCAGAGGCAATATCCTCTAATCAGAAGTACGAATCGGAGGATACGACCATACGAACGTGTGTCCGGGCCGCACAGAAAAACGGGGCGAAACAGATGAAAAGTTTTCTAGAGAACAAAATGATGTGATAACAAAGTTTGTAAAAGATAAAGTATAGAGAAATCAACATTCGTTAAATATTGTAATGGAACCAGTGTTTACAAAAATTATTGCAATTGAACATAAAGACACACATTGTTTAATGAATGAAATGGTGTGAACGGGTATTCCCATTACACTAAAATCAAGCCATTCACCAGAGAGTATATCTACTATCAACCAATAGTCTAATGTTGATGCATTTTCCATTGTTAATTGAGAAGCATCTGCGTTACTTTTACGTGACAAAAACTTTAATGCAAATTCAGAGTTTTTTGTGATATCTTCTATCATCTCTTTTGCTAGTGAAAGTTTTGAAATTATTCCAAACGTAATGGCTTGAAGTGTAAGAAAACTTGAAATGATTATAAAACTGTCGTATCCCCATCTAGCCGATTCACTAAGAGAAGTACCATGCACTAAAACCCCGGTAACTATAGCTGCTGCTATATTACCGGTGCTGTATATATTTTTTAGGGCATCTGTAGATATTTTTAGAGATTCTCTTAATCTTGTAAGATTAATCAACATCACTGAAATTTCATCATATTTTTGCGTAGACCAATCTCTCAGCTCCAGAATTTGTGCATATATGTGTAAGACCTTGACATGTTTGTAAAATACGAATGCAAAAGATGACACATTTGTTACAAGCGTACCTCTTCCGTACAGTCTACTCAATATGAAAAAAGTATAATACTGTTGATACCGTTCGATTGATGATGTTACCATAGAGCCTATAAACGACAACAACACTGTCAGAACTATTACGCATGATACAACCTTTATAGTTATTCTACATGGCTGTTTTATCAATATTTTGAAATCTATATTTCTGTTTTCGACTTTTATATCCTCAAATATGTCCCTTATGTTTGTCAAGTTGGATTTACGTGTTTTTTTTCTTCGCACTGGTTTAACAACATCATAATACAACTGTACGTGAGTAGAGCCATAATAAAATATTGCTAAAATGTATTGTATTGGAAGAATTAATTCTGATATGAAATGCAGTAATAATTCATCACTATAGGTTTGGTTTATAACAGTAAAAAGTTTGAAAGGTAAGACACATAAGCACCCAATTACTCCAACAGAGTATATTCTAAAGGGACTACAAATAATACTTTTAAATTTAGTTACAAACTGATCCTGAACATCATACAATTTCTGGTAAGGAACTCGTATTCCTAAAAATATAAGTACAGTATTGAAAATTGTAGCTCCAATGGAATGCCTAGAGCTGTCTTTACATGATTTTTTGCGCGAAGAATTTGATTGTGTCACGCTTTCAGTGCTTGCATCTTCAATTATCACATTTGAAGCATGTAAATCATTTGTAAAAATCTGCACTTTATTCATGGGTTTTATATTATACAAAAAGATATAATTATATAACAGACATCATTCAAAATATGTTACTCCATGTATATTTTCCCCTTCAATCTTCTCTTTGTTGCTCACAGACAGAACCACTTATGTCGTTCGTGACTAGTGGTTGTGCAGGGAGTTCCCGCGCCCGGCATGCCTCCCTCTCGCAAGGATTTAACGCATGCCATACGCGAACCACCCGCGCTTCATGGTCTGCTTGCAAGAGTGGCACAACTGCGAACATCCGTTCGTCTCGCCACCACACTCTTCCTCGTTGCCGTCATCATCGATGCCAACAGTCTGACGGCAAACGCCCCTGAAAGTGAACGGATCCGGGTCCTCCTCCTCGTCCTCCTCGTCCTCCTCGTCCTCCTCGTCCTCTTCCTCCTCCTCTTCCTCCTCCTCGTCCTCCGCGTCCTCGCCATCTCCCTCGACATTGTCGGACTTTTCTTCGTCCACTTTCTCTTTGTCATTGTTCTTCTCCGCCTCTGCGTCAGAGTCCGACGCATCATATGATGGGTCAGACTCTGACGCACAGAAGCCCATCTTGGCTCGCTTTGCATAGTGAGACGAGGAGTAATCGTCCTCAGACTCGGTGAGCTTGACACCGTCGACGACTTTCCCCAAAGAGCCGTTGTCCCGGCGGTAGTAGCCGCGCTTCAGGTGAGTCGTGTCGTCATGCTCGGTCGGCCAATCGCGCCCGAGACGGACAGCTTCTTCTCCGAGTAGGTTTTGCTCGGTTGGTGCCTGTACCTCCATGACCGTGAACTATCACCTCGGACAGGCAGGTGAGGACCGTTTGAAACAGGCGGGAGCGGGAATGGTCCCCTGTGGTCACGTGGTCACACATGTGGAACCCCTCAAACCCGACCGTGCACGAGCCAGCATGGATGTCATATCGTGGTACATACCTCGCGACCTGGCGGCTCAGTATTCTGCCACGTACGACTCGGGCCCTGACTCGTTTATGGCAAAGTGGCGCGCCCTGAAGCGGAGCAACAGACTTAAGCCGGACAAAATACCCCTCGAAGCCTGGATCCTACTGGCAGGGCCATTCAAGAAGCACCGCGCTGTCGTCGGCAGGAAGCCCAAGAAGAAGAAAGCTAGCAGTCCCGCTCACTTTCTTGAGCCCAGGTGCGACCTGCCCGTCTCGTATCAACCGTCCAAGCGAGACGCGCAGGTCGCACCTGTGCGCTACACCGAAAAGATCGTCACCGACATCAGCGCTGAGTGCCTTCAGAAGCTGATTCGCAACGGCTATGGGAAAGCACAGGCGAGCGACCTGGTCAAGAGATGTAAGGATTTGAAGTCCATCCTTTACGACAACCGACCCCAGGCGGTCAGGCGTCTGACGCTGCCCGACGAGCCGACCAAACGTTGCACCTCGCTTATCAAGTGGGAGGAATGGGTGCTGAAGAAGCACCCGCCATCTACTTCGTAGTCCTGAAGGAGGTATAATCACCAGGCGGACTTCTGTACTCGACACCAAGTGTTATCTACGAAACAAAAGTAAACATAATTGTTGTCTTGTGCTATGTCACCCTGCTTTCCGGGAGAAGTGCTTGATGTTGGCGCTTGCGATACGAACCTTGTGCTGTTTTTGAGGGTGTTCTCACTCAAAACAGTATCACCTATTTGAATACTGTTATCAGACAGAAACAAATGCCTTACCTTATATTCTGCATTACCTATATCAAAAGCAGCATTAGAAGTCGGTATTATGTGTCCGTCACTTTGTATGTCCCAAGGTCCCGCTCTTATATTATTGCATGAAATACTTCCGTGGATTATTGGTGCCTCGTCCATTATTATATTATATTAATTTATAATAATTTGAAAGCATACACTAATTGCGTTAAGTATTGTTGAACGCAATCACTAAAACATACGTAATGTATTAAAGAAATGTAGGAATTCAAAGTAGTCAAATGTTGTATGATGAAGATCAGATGGCATATATAAATTGTGAAACAAAGAACAATGTAGTTGTTGGTAATCCAGGGTCTGGGAAATCAACAGCACTAAAAGGAAGAATAGAAAAGCTTATTTTCAATGATGGATGTAAAATATCATCTCAACTCGTCATGACTTTTTACTTGACAACAAAAGAGAATCTGACCATAAAATTACATGACGTATTTGGAGATGAGACGAGAAATCAAGTCAGGACAGTTCACTCCATATGTTACAACATGTTATCTAACAATTTAAAAGATGTTACAACAGCGATTGTTAGAGTCTTGAGGATACCAGCGGACATCTTTTGCAGGCATTTCAAAGGTGTATCTCACGTGTATATAGATGAAGGTCAATTGCTCGACAGCACTGCGATTGACCTTGTCAAAAAGATAAGAATTTGTTGTCCCTGGATATCTGTTGATCTGATAGGGGATCCGGCTCAAAACTGCAAAACTGAAGTAAATGACGAATCAGAAGAGTTCATGATTCAATACAACGGTCCAAGATTTGAGCTGCTAAACAATTACAGGAGTGTTCCAGAAATAGTAAACTTTTGTAATGAGGCACACCCATTCAATATCAGGAAACCAATGAAGAGTCAACGGAAGGGAACCGGAAGAGTCACTCTGTTCTGTGGATCTCGTGAAGATCAGTTCAAACATTTATTTGATATTCTGAAATCATTGCCAAAACATGAATCAAAAGCGATTTTATGTGCATGCAGGCACCCTCATACTCAAATGAAAACTCACGTATGCTGTCAGGACGTGGCAAATATTCTTTATAAAATGAATATTTCATTTAAAATTTGGTACGATGAAAACAAGTCCAGTTCGGAATTTGCGTCCGTAAGAAAAGAAGAATCCGAACTTGTTATTAGTACTATTCAAGGCACACTCGGAAGAGAATTTGATCACGTCATACAGTTCAGCTACCATCATCGCTTGAACAAAAGAACTCCAACTCGCAGACAGCACTACCATAACACCAAACTCAACAACATTGCACGAAGCAGAGCAAGGTTCACATTTACAATGTTCTGTGGCGCAGACATGCACATGTTCATGACGTGCGATCAAGCATTGAGGTTAGTGTACCTAACTGGCAAACCAAAGTTCATCAAAAACACATTAAAAAAAGGTGTCTTCACAATAGAAAAAAAGGATGACAAGCAAATAATAAAATTAGGATCACTAAACTCAATAGAACCAGTGATACTCATGCAACTTCAAGATCTATTCTCCATAAAGTCAACAGACAAACATAATCTGTGGAACATAGAATCACGATTTTTTCCGGATTATGATGTTTTGTGTACTCTTTATGGAAAATTTGCGGAGAGCTGTATCTATCATTTTTCCTCCGGGTCTTTTCCAGAGAAGGACGCGCTCAAAACATTCATACAAAGAAACACGATATTGCTCAAGAACGGAGAATCCGAAGAAGCACAATACATTATCAAAGAGCTGAATCTTATAGAGAGAAGAATGTCGACCACTTCTTGTCATGTCCAAGAGTTGAAGAAGAAAGCCTTGAGGCTATACAAGTCAAACACTACACAAAATAAAAAGAAAAGAGCAAGATTTTTCTCTTCTGTGATTGACGTAATTGACTTAATCACAGAGAAAGCAATCGGAGAACGCATCAGTGTGCACTTCGAAAACAGAAACATATGGTGCGATATGAATATTCTGAATGATATAATTAAACAAGAAACTACACCTGATGTTATTTTCAAGATATCTCTTTTTTGGTGGCAATACGAGAATCAGGCCGCCTGGCGTATGGGTCGTGATTACTCGGCTCACTTGCAGTCTCTTGGTGCACATATAAACGCATGGCGAGCATTTGCATCAAGTCTGATGTTGGAATATCAGACACCTGTTGTGTTACTCAACAACAAATTCTGTAACAAAAAAATAATGGGAGCTGTCGATAGTATTTCTGATGAAACTCTTTTCGAATTTAAGTTTTCTGCATCAGGTACGAGCAATATTCACAGACTACAGGCTGTTTTATATTCGTATTCACTTCATCAAAACACTAATGTGGAATACAACACAAAGGTCATCAACCTATGCACTGGAGAAGTAGAAAGTTTGACTTACAATTTCGTTTTATCTGACGACTTGTTTAAAACTTTGTTCTCTAACTCTCCGATTGCGAAGATCGAAGAAGATGCTAAAGACGCAGTGCACGCAGCGGTGAACACTTTTGACAAATTTGCAATAGTACAATTTTAACTTTCTTTAACCATTTCATACAACATTTCCATGTCTCCTATGGTGATGTAAGGCTTGATTATGAATTCAAATATTAATATTTCTGTAGAAAACGAAAACAATACCAAAAACAAAGCCAAAACAAAACCCCTCTTCTTAGCATGCAGTTTTGAAACTTTATCCGGACTAGCATTAGATATTTCTGAACTAAACCGATACAATACAAAAGCCAACATAAAAGCAAAAAAACCAGTGGTAGTGGAGAAAAATCCCCAAATTCTGTTTTTCATCATTTGTATGTTTTCTTGTTCTGTTTTTTTTATATCTTCTATAGTTTCGCTTGTCACTTGTGCCTTTAAATTTGCACAAAATGCTACCCTGAGTTGACTATTTTCCTCCTCCAAAAACAAATTGGCTATCTGAACTTTGTCTTTTATCACGTTTTCGAATTGTTTTGAACTTACCATTATCCAGAATATTCCCTGTCCCAAACAGAACATAGCTAGTGTACCGGCACAAATACACAAATTGATTGAAATATCTAAAGTATTACCAAATATACCACCAAGCATTTATATTTACAAACAAAAATATCAGTATTAATTAAACAATGGAGCCAATGGAACCACCTATATTTGAACAACAAGCACCAATGAGTCCAGACACAACTATTCGTAGTCTATCCTCATCAGGCATTGATGCCATGGTAGCAGAGACAGTGACAAACACAGTAGTTTTTCAATCAATATTAGGAATTAGTATTGTCGCACTCATAATTACTATCCTTGAAATTGTATCCCTAATTTACATAGTATTTCCTCAAATGAATGAGCAGATTAAAAAAAGGCTTCAGCATCAGTCTTTTGAATCACTGAGACCCTTAAAACCCTTGATAAAAACCCTTGCAACAAGAGAAACTGCATTCACAAAACGGGCAAATACCTACATTGAAATCGTAGCTTGGGTGTTTGTATTTCTACTTTTCCTGGTATGTTCGATTCTTTTTTATTTGATAGACAATGCATATCGTTTACAACACAAACAAGGGGCACCAAGTGGTACATTCTACACTATTGTACTTTGGTCTATTATAACAACATTTGGTATTGCTGTTTTTCAGGGATTTGGATGTATTGCGATGGGACATGAGAGTCCCGTCTGCAATATGAACTCATTCGCAGTTGTATCATCAGAATGGAAACAAAACAAGAATTATTCGCATATCGCTTTATCGACCGGGATATGCGATGATGTTGCTGACACTGAATCATTTCCGGGGAAGCAAAACTTTGATACAGTATTGTCCCTATATATTGCTAGACAATTTGCAAACCAACAAGATTCTGACCCGAACACAATATTACAAGAACTAGCATCTGATGACGCACAGGATATGTTGAGCAGATTGAGCAGATTGAGACGTTCGACAGGTGTTCTAGAACGTACATAATTTACCATGATTATTCATTAGAACAATATATATCAAAAATTAGAGTTGCATTTTGGTTTCCTATATCTACCATTTCTCCAGTTTTCGAGTTCATGAAATGGAAATTAAGTGAATCTATGTTTTCAGGAGATCTGAGGAAGGTTGTAGCATCACATGCCATTTTTTCGGGCTTCTTAAGATCGCTTTCTGAACCCATCACAGCGAACACGTCCCCAATGTCAGTGCTATGTGTGCTATTCACAGGACGCTCCAACGACCCAATTCCGTGTAGAACTATAAGTGAATTCTCAGATTCTTGACTTCCGGATCTGACGGAGAAGCTATGTGCACATTCTTGAATGTTAGTGACCGCGCACCTTCCCGTATTACGTTCGTATATTCCGGGGGTAAACAGTGCAGCAGCGTCAGCGATTCCATTGAATGTCCTATTTGTAACAGGAGGGTTGTAAGTCGAGCTATCGCCCGGTCGATATGGGTTGTGAGTTGCGGCAGAGATACCAGTGGGGAGTTGCACGGGTCTGTCCAACTCATACACCCAAGAAAAGTATTTTGAATTAGCATCAACCTTATAACCTGTCGTAGTTCTTTCGTAAAAATGGTAGAAAGCATTTTGTATTTGATCGTCTACGAATTGTATTTTGCTTTGCAAGTCTGTGTAGTCCTTGTCTGTTCTATACCCCTGTCTTTTGAGAGCATCTCTTATTTTACGAAGATTCTTTACGGACGACAAAACTCTTGGCAAGCTGTTGTAATTGCGATCACATGTTAAATTCAATGTGTAATCAGTCTCGTTTCTCAAAACAGAGATCAAGTGTGCCTTATTTACAACGTAGTTTTCATTTCCAATAGTCACTACAATACCACAAGTATTAGCAACTCTTGGTACGTAACACGATAGGTCATGGACTTCTTTTGATTCAGTAAAATCAGTATCAATCGCTCCAAATTCATCAACTTTATTCAACTGATAGTACCCAAGCTCCTTAGTTAATCCGTTTGAAGACTTCGCAGGAACCACACTAGTGCGGTTAAGAATCCGAGAGACAAGTGGTGATACAGATGTCTCCACGGGTATTGACGTTGTGCTGTAAATGGAAAGTGGATCACTACTATTATTATAATCGTTGAGTTCGGTGAACCTGCATGGGAATGCTGGCATAACGAAGCGACTTGGAGCATGCACAATCGAAGTCTGCCATCCGAGGCCCTCTACATAGAACGCTTTAGACGTATCACTCTGCTAACTCACGTTCACTCGGGGTCTCTGACCCGTAGTGTGATCCGGAAAGTCGTCGTCTTCCACCGGCATGGCACTTGGTTCAGTGACATTCATCATGTGCCCCGTGAACAACATTTTTTGAATTTGATGAGCATCATTGACTTGGTGAACATTGTGTATCTCACTGGAAGTACTTGTAGAATGAATATAGGTGTCTTCCAAGTCTCCGGTATTTCTCAACATATTGTGGTATGTGCTGTCACTTGTCGGTGCCACCTCAAACGTGAACTGCGCATCAGCTGCAACAGTAATCGCTTGAGAGAGAGTGATTTCGGGTGTGGAGTTCACTGTCGACGACACACTTTGGACTGTGACACCAAGACTTGGATTCATTGCATTGTCATTGCTCGTACTGACGATCATCCCTGGAATGATTGTCGCATTTTCTGGTTGCAAATTCTTTAAATTCAACTTATTACTATCTACCGCTTCTTCTGTATTGCCTCTGACCTTTTTCGAATACTGAGACAGCAATGCCACATCTCTGCGGTGTTGACCCACAAAATTATAATTAGGGTTTATACTCTGTATGTTTGGATCGTTTGTTATTACTGGGCTGTCAAGACTATGATTAGTATCAATAAAGAAGTCATAATTTTCTTTATTGTTTCCCCATCTCAAACCCAATCGAATATCTCTTGTCTTCTGATACGTTCGTTTCACCTCTGATACAGTTAGTGTAGTAGCACTAGGACTGTGATGGAAGAATGAACTTCCCATTCGCACTTCGGTCTCATTGCCGTCAAGATTTTTTAACACGCCAGTGCTGACATTAAATTTGCCATTAATTTTTACTCTTTGTGAGTTATCATCATCAGCAATAGCGTCAAATTCGATCGTGGAATCGTCAGATATCAAAATCAATGTGAAACTACCGGTGAGGGCCGCACCATAATAATATGTGACGCTAAAAGTGGGGTCAGATATGTCCTGATCAGATGCCTCGTCCGTGGTAGGTAACTCGGTTACGTGTAACTCGACCACCCGGTGATACTCTACTTCCAATATATCGTTCTCAGACACTTCTCCAATGCAAGAGAAGGAATACACAAATTTGTTTGAAGTATCTATTATAGTCTCAAACGAAGATAGGTCCGTGCCCCCTGTTGATTTACTAGGAGAAAATTCGGTCATATTAGAAAAAGACGGGCATATATATGCGGGAGAAGTTGATGCACCAGTAAAAGTATCATTTGATACAAAGACTGATCTAGATTTCTTCATTCGTATTTTGAGTGGTGTACCCATTGGAATGAAAGAATCTACAGCACTCTGATTTTGCCTAATGAAAAATGGATCATTGTCAGGTGTAACGTATGGTGGGGCAAGTGCTGCGAACGTAGTAAAAACGTCAGCATCATTGATATTTTCAAACACTGAAAACCCCGTCTCTTCTACAGAGATGTCAAAACTAGTCCATATGGAGTTATTTCTGGTGTTTTCTGCACCCGAGTGACTCCTGAGTGCGTTCGAGAAAGCTATTCCCAGACTATTCAGGGTACACATACTCGGTACTTTGACGGTCAAAACGTCAATATCGATATATTGGTTGTTGATTTCTGACTCAAATTGAGGGGGTATAAAAGTATTCCTGTCGAAAGAGTTTATCCACGCGCTTGTGGAAGAGTTAGAGTTTCTCCAATCGAACCCACTGGCACTCATTTGGAAGAACGGTACATCAGAGGTGTCTGAAGAAAGAAGTTGATTGCGGCACATTCTCTGCAACGCAATCTTCTGGTGATCTATGGATGTAGAGTTTTTTTTTATTGCAATACTGTAAAGTATGAGCTGGGCCGTGACACGTGACACTGGCCTTGGTATACTGGCGTAACTCAATTTTATAGCTGTTACATTCTTAGCTTTGCGAATCTTTGCTACATATGCTCCATCAGAGTTTTTCTGTAGTTCTGATGTCCTCACCATGATACGGCGTGTGGAACGCTCTGACGTATCTGGACGTAGGTCCACCAATCTACCCGAAGCGTCCCTCACATTACCGGTAGGATTAGCGACATAGAAACCTGGATTCCCATATGTCCTTTGAGAAGGATGACTGTTGTACATTTTGTTATTAAACTTCTTTTTTTTTTCTAGTCAACTCGCGCATTCATTCTTCAAGTTCCTTTCTTAACTGACGCAGTGCGGCTGAGACTTCTTCAATTTTAGAGTTCATATTTCTATCAACCTCCGTCATAGCGTGGTCCAACGTACTCTGATCCACACCACGCCTCGGTTTCATGTCCGCTAGCTTCTTCTCTAGCTTATCAACCGAGGCAGAGAGCGCATCAATGTCTAGTTTCAGATCCACTGGTGGTGGCCCCTGTGGCGTAACAGCAGCCTCTAGCTTGGTGACTCTCTCCCGTAGGCCAGTGAGAGCATCCGACAAAATCTTCTTCTCATCCTGGAATGCATCTAAGGGTTGCATCTTCTTAGCTACTATAGCATCAATATCATCAACATTAAGCGTTATCTTACCCTCTTTAGTATCCATACTTTGAGGCATAACAACCTTTTTAATGAAAGCTTCGATTGACATACCCTTGACCATCACATTGCCTCTTAAATTCGCATTCATTATACAATCGTCTGTTATTTTATTTTTAAGATAAAAACCCCTGACATATGAAAATTGTATCAAATAATTTTTATTTCCTTGAGGACGATACTCTATTGATATTGTCATTACGTATAGGAACCAACCAAATACCTGTTGGTTCTCAAATAAATTTTTTTGTTGACAACGAGTCCATAGGAGAAAAGTTGACAATTACAACTTTAAAAAACATAATAGAATATGATATCATTGGTGATGCAAACGATCTCCAGCAAGTATACAACTTGAGGATGAAACCAACCGGGTTGGTATCAAACATAATGACATTTGTAGACTCTTCACAGCTAGTATACAGTCCTACGGATTTGAAGTTTATTACTTCAACAATATTCAAGGACTATGACTTCTGGTTTTCTAGACAGGAACTTAAACTTAA
>Ga0115571_1000432_pt1 | contig 31355 bp, 28 predicted proteins | sample COGITO_mtgs_1205_FD_87293 | JGI IMG/M metagenome (GOLD analysis project Ga0115571, IMG submission 87293) | Pelagic marine microbial communities from North Sea - COGITO_mtgs_120531 | ecosystem: Environmental > Aquatic > Marine > Epipelagic | place: Germany:Helgoland, sampling site Kabeltonne...
CAGATGGAACAGATGGTACAGATGGTACTCCGGGTACTGATGGTACTGATGGTACACCAGGTACACCAGGTACACCAGGTGGGCCAGGTTCACCAGGTTCACCAGGTTCACCAGGTTCGCCGGGAGTTGATAATCAAGACTTTACATTTGCAAACGAAAACTTAACAGGCGTGGGGCCCGCTCCAGCTGGATTACTAATGACAGCTAATGTATTTGGGTTTCACAATCAATTAACATCCGCTAACGCTACATTAGATGACTTTACATCATATTTAGATAGTAGTGGTAATTTCTTTTTAGGGAGTGGTTCAGTTGACGGGTATCTATATTGGAATAATACTGCTAAAGAATTATTAATAACAGGTTCTAAAGCTGTTTTAGAAGTAGATAAGTTTTTCTTTGGAAAAGATGGTGTACAATACCTAAGTGGTTCAGGTGGACTTATAGAAATAAGTTCGTCAAACTTCTTTATGTCTTCCTCAGGTGATACGAGTATCGATGGTGACATTGTAGCTAGAACTGGTACATTTAGAAATGTCCGCGCATTAGGTAAACCTATACAAGCTGGTCAAAGTGGTTCTTACAATTTCCTACTAGATTATCCATCTGGAGACACGGGAGAACTTTCAAGTAACTCACCATCATATCCAGGTCAACCATATAGGATATCTTCTGATGGGCCAATTTGGGTAGAAACATGGGTTACTGGGTCAGACCTTGATGGCGTTATGGGTAGTGGTGCTGGTGCTGGTTCAATAAAAAAATTCGGAATAGCAGCTACGGGGAGTTCAGGAGGTGGGGCAGGTATAATTGCTACTGCTGTAAATAAATGGCACACAATTAGAGGTACACAGGTAGCAGCTGCTGGCAAATACTTAAATCAATATTCAGCGTCATTAGGAAACACAGCTTTATTTAAAGGTGGACTCACAAAGTGGGGTGGAAGCTCTATAACTACTGGTGGTAAGCCGATTGGTGGTATAACTGGATTCGCTGGTGATGATTTGTCATACATGACTGCTCAAAAAGAGTTTAGAACAATGATGACTGAAGGTGGTGATTATGAAGATTATCAAGCAGGTTACTGGCACTCTGGTGGTTTCTACACTGGTAGTTTTAATATATATGACGATGTTAATAACACAGCGAAAGTCCGAATGAAAGGTGCCGGCTTTGCTAATCAAATTACAAATGCTATATTCCCGCGATATGGTGGAACTGATGGTTTGGGTAGAAATTACTTAGGAATTAAGTCAGACACACTATCCATTGGAGAAACAACACGTTTTAAAGATGATTGTATATTATTACAATTTGACACCACATGGACAGGAAACTGGGGTGGTGCGTTAATGGCTACCATGGTAGAAATAATACACGATGACCCAGACGATGTAGATGCAAATAATATTTCTAATCAAGGAGTTGTACTTTGGCGAGACCAACGTGCTGCTATATATTCAGGTTCTCCACACAGATGGGATATACCACTTTCACACGCTCTTGAAAAACTTAACCTTGGTGTTCCTCCAGGCGGGTCAAACGCTAATCCCGAATATAGACAGCTAACTCAAATAAAACACTTCAAAATACAATTAAGTTGGTGGAAGGTTAATTCTTCAGGAGGTAGTACGGGTGAAGTTGCACCACAAATAAGAGTTTCTGAAATGCGTATGGTGAAGGGAATGAAAGCTTCTTCAATAAATGCTGGAGCTGTGACTTTAGGAAATCAGGTTACACTTTTAGCAGAAACCTACGCTACAACTCTTCAAAGAGCTCTTCGTGTTACAGGTCATGTATCACCTGCCCTCGACAATACATATGATTTAGGTGAAAACGGCTCTAATGTGAGAAAGCGATGGGATGATATCCACGCAACTAATGGTGTTATCCAAACATCTGATAGACGTAACAAGTTAGAAATTACAGGTTCAAACTTAGGATTAGATTTTGTAAACTCGCTAAATCCAGTTTCATTCAAATGGAAAGAAACTCGAAATAGAAACTCATGGGAAATTCAAAATCTCACAAGTGGTAGTAGAACACATTATGGTTTAATAGCTCAAGATTTAAGTTCATCACTTGCTAGTGCTGGAGTAAATACTCAACAATTTGCAGGAATTACTATAAACCCTGCAACCACTCAGGTGGAGCCAGATGGAACTATTGTAGAAAACTATGCACCATGGGGTATTAGATACAACGAACTTATTTCACCAATGATTAAATCAATACAAGAATTATCTGAAGAGGTAAGTAGATTGAAATTATTGATTAGTGGAAGTGGTGATTAATTAAAAATAGATACTTATAGATATGGGAAATGATTTAACAAATTGGGTAATAGACTCAATATTAAGTGAAGATATAAAAAAAGAGGTAATAGTCTACTCAGGTAGATTTCAACCTTTTCATATTGGTCATGCGAAAGTATACGACCACCTTGTTAGTAAATTTGGTAAATCCAACGTTTACATAGGTACATCCAATAAACAAGGTGGGCCGAGACATCCTTTTAATTTCAAAGAGAAAAAGGAAATTATGACAAAGATGTTTAAAGTACCATCCAATATGATTGTACAGGTTAAAAACCCATATTCTCCAAAAGAAGTAATTGAAAAATTTCCATCAAAAACAACTGCATACATTACTGTTGTAGGTAAAAAAGATGCAAGTAGATTAAAAAGTCAATCAAAATATTTCTTACCTTACAAAAAGGGAAGTGTTGATAATGGTTATGACGATAATGGTTATGTTTATGTATCCCCATCTTTTGGTAATATAAGTGGTACTGATGTTCGTAACGGAATGTCAAAGGGGGATGAATCAAAAAGAAAAGCATTCTTTAAAAAAGTATATGGTAAATTTGACCCTAAAGTATTCAAACTAATTTCAGGTAGATTATCAAAAGTAGAATCCGTAATGGAATCTTTTTTACAATCAATTAATATAAGTAACGTAATCAATGAAACTTCACATACACCAACAAGTGGTAAAGGTGTAGTAGATGATGGGCCTGGTGCTTTTTATGGTAATATGTTAACTTATCAAAAAGAAATGGAAGATGTAATTGGAGACCTTGGGTGGGACATCGTAAGTTATCTAATGGGTGATGAGGCTATGGAGTCATTTGATACAGCATATCCCAAAGGACCTGGTAGATATCAAGTATCATTCTTTCCAAGTGGTGACACTATGGATGGACAGAAAAAAAGATATGGTAAGGATATAACTGGTAGACCTGCTTATAGAAAATGGGCAAAGCATATTAAGAAAGTTGCCCTTCGTTTGGGTATGGAATTTGTTAAATTCGCTGAACCAAAAGATATCGAAAATCTTACTAATACAATTGATACTGAAAAGCAAAAGACAAAAAAGAACAATCTTAAAGAAAATATATTAACCGAAGGTGGTGCATATGGGCATATGAATCATCCATTCGATACAGAAATGAATTTAACATTTGGTGATTTAAAAACAATCATATCAAATGCTTTAAATGGTAAGCTAGAATTTACAAGAGAAAAAACAGATGGACAAGCTTTGGCTATATCATATCGTAAGGATAGAGGTATAATTGCAGCTAGAAATAAAGGACACCTCAAAGATAGAGGACTTAACGCATTAGACATTAAAGGTGTCGCAGATAAGTTTGCTAATAGAGGCGGGTTGACCGATGCGTATAATTTCGCAATGAGAGATTTAGAATCAGCCATATCTAAACTTTCCGATGCACAAGTAAATAAGGTATTCAAGGATGGCGCTAAATTTATGAACCTTGAAGTCATCTGGCCGGAGTCAGTAAACGTAATACCATATGGTCAACCACTATTAGTTTTTCATGGTACAATGGAATATGATGAAAAGGGTGTGGCAATCGGAGCAGATACATCAGACGCTAAAATACTCGCTGGTATGATTAAGCAAGTAAATGCTGACGTTCAATCTAAATATACAATCCAAGGGCCTCCAGTAGTAAAACTACCTCAGAATACTGAATTAAGTAAAATGAAATCTAAGTTTGAATCTGATGTTAAAAAATTACAAAAAGAATTTAAACTAAAAGATTCTAATGGTGTTGCAGATTACCATCAAGCGTGGTGGGAACAATACGTTGATAAAAATTCACCATCTACATTAGATAACAAAACCAAAATGGGATTAGTTAAAAGGTGGGCATTTTATGACAAAGGATTTAGATTAGATAAAAAAAACATTTCTGATTCTAAAGTATTAGACTGGGCTAAAAAAACCGATAAGCAAGACCAAGCTAAAATATCAAAACAAAATATTAGACCATTTGAAGATATATTCTTAGGTGTAGGTGCCGAAGTATTATCATTTATGTCATCAGCATTAACTGTAAATCCTGAAAAATCTCTTAGAGATATTCAAAAGAAGTTAGACCAAATTGTTAAAGATGTCAGAAAAAGTGGTGACCAAAAAAAGATAGCAAAATTAAAAATGGAATTGGAAAGATTGAATTCAATTGGTGGTAGAAATAAAATAGTACCAAATGAGGGAATCGTATTTGTTTACAAGGGTAATACATACAAGTTAACAGGTACCTTTGCCCCATTGAATCAAATATTAGGACTTTTCTATTAATTTTCGTATATTTATATAAAGAACTAAAATCAAGTTATGTCAAAAAAATTAAAAAATGTAAAAGCAGTATCAGAAATGATTGCTGGTACACATAAAAGCCAAACTAAAAAAACAATAGGTTTTAGTGAGGTGAAGTCTTTTATCAAACGTGAAGTTGGAGAAACTTGGGTAGATGAAGATGGAAATAGTTGGGAACAAAAGAAAGGTTACAAAGTTAAACTTGGTAAACTTTCAGAGTTAAGAAACGACTTAAACTCATTCCCAAATTGTGATAAAGAAGTTTGTACTTGTACTAATCCAAAAAGAAATGACCAGAAAATGAAGGTCATTCATGGTAAATGTTTCGATTGTGTAATCAATATGGAACATGAGCTTAAATTAAATGGTGGATATGGGGCTTATGAAAGTACAAAAATGTTACAGAATGGTAAGGCTTGGTTAACACAAGCTAAACTTGAAAAAGAAGCTTTAAAATCAGCAATGAAAGCTAAGTTCATAAATGAAGATGGTTCGTTTGAAGAATGGGATGGGATGTCTTGGCCGGAGTTGGAAGAAAAAATAGATAGCGAATTTGAGTTATTTCAAAATAACTTTATAGCTAAGCTGGAAACTGAAGATGAGTAAACTTGTTAACGACATATATGAAGTATATCATAATGATGGTGTCCCACATGAATTAGCTGTGGAGTACACCATTTCCGATGTATATGAAATATTAGTTAAAGAAAACCTTATGAACGAAGACCTTCGTAAGTGGTTTGGTAAAGGTAAAACAGGAACAACCTCAGGTGGTGGATGGGATAGATACGGAAGTGATGGTCAGAAGCTAGGTAAGTGTGGTGATGGTAAAGAAGGTGGTGCATATGCGGCCTGTTTATCAAAAGAAAAAGCCGCTAAACTTGGACCAGATGGTCGTAAAACCTTTGTTGGTAGAAAGCGAAGAGCACAAAAGAAAAGTGGTGACGCCAAAAAAGGTGGTAACAAAACTAAAGGTAAAAAACCTACAAATAGTAAAACAGGAGCATAACAATGAATCCAAGATTAAATAAAAAAGTTAAAAAAGATTTAGACGCGTATTTCAAAGGAACGTCAGCATCTTCACCAGAAGGACATCACGCAATATCCTTTATACTAAAAGGTGCATTAACTGATGCAAACTTTCATAGTACGGCTAAGAAAGTAGATAAACTTTTTCCAAAAGCTAAAAAAGCTAAATATTATGGTAATCGCTCATGGGAAGATAATTTAGAAAACCATGGAATGGATATCGCTGCTGCTGCTAAGTGGGATGGTCACGACATTCTTGATGCAATTGGATTCTTTGTATCAATGTGGATAGGTGGGCAAAAAGGAAAATCAATATCTGATTTAAAAAATGAAAACCTCGTTGAAAGATATAATGACCTTAGAGCAGTTAGAGAACTCAAACAATTAGGCGAAGAGGTTGAAAAACTTCAAGAAAAAAATTGTCCAACTGATTCAGCTAAGTGGAGTTCAGCTAAATCACAAGCTAAAGCTAAGTTTGATGTATACCCATCAGCATATGCTAATGGGTGGGCTGCTAAAAAATATAAAGCCAACGGTGGTGGTTGGAAATCTTGCTAAAGGAATCCTATGAAAAAATCTGATTTAAAAAAGCTTGTAAAAGAAGAATACCATAATGTTAAATCATTTATGGAAGAAAAGTATGGATTTACTCCTGAATTAGGAAAAGTTATTTCTAATCCTTACGCAACATCATTTGTAAACGAAGCTAAAGAACCTGAAGTAATTACTCAATTAAGAAAAATCGTAAAGAATAAACAAAACGATATGATTAAAGATACTAAGAGTGGTAAGAAGGTAAGAGTTGATATGAATTCAGCAAACCTAATGGTTCAAGTATATGATGCACTTAAACAACAATCTAATAAAGATAAGTTTGTTAAGAGTGGTATCGTAATGATGGGACATATGGCTTACAAACTTATGAAGAAGGAATCAGTAAACGAAGGTAAATACGATGGTATGTTAGATGTTATCGAAGATTTAGTTTCTAAAGCTAGTTCATTTATGGATGTTGGTAATCAATTAAAGAAACATAAAGTTAAGTATTCTTTTTCTACATCAATGATTCCAATGTACAAACTTGATAAACTACCTATCGCTATTGTAAATAAAAAGTATGTTGATAAAGCAGATAGAGAAGTTGGTGATATTGCAATTGGTTTAATGGAATCAATTAAAGAATCTGTATTGAATGAAAGAGCAGAACCAATGCTAACAGATAAAGAGCAAGAAATTGTTAGAAAAGCTTTAGAAAGAGCAGTGGGTGTAGGTGTTGATTCTGAACCTGATGATACTAGATATCATGGTGGTAATAGTAACTTCGCATTTGATGGTGGTGAAGATTTGATGCTGTATGTTGGTAAATATGAAGATGAAGATAAACCATACTACGTTAGTATTGAGGGATTTGATGCTGGTAAAGTTTCAGATGATGATGCTAAAGATTTTAAAGGTATAGTAAAAGCAGCGATGAAGCTGGCAAAAAAATACAAAAAAAGATTAACCACAGAATCTAACTCAATGAAACTTACTTCTATATTAAACGAAGCTAAATATTACATTACTCGTAACTTAGGTAGAGGGCAGGGTAAAGCATTAATTAGACATTACGATATAAAAAAGCAAAAAACTAGCGATAAACCAAAAGAGTTTAAATCATACAAAGACGCTCAAAAAGAAGTAGAGAAACTCCAAAGGGGTGGTTCTATGGGTGGACAGATGACAGCATATATCATTACTGATAAAAATATGAATCCATTATCTGAATCAGTAAACGAAAATGATTCGTATTCAATCACAGATGATAAAGGTAGACACTTTTTACTTATAGTTGGCGAAGAACCAAAAGATTCTAAAGGAAAATCTGAGTATAAAAAAGATGGATTTTACATTTCACCACAAAAAGGATTTAAAGGATTAATAACTGCATATTTTAAAGATGAGAAAACTCTCAAAAAAAATATAGATAAGAAATATCATAACCAACTTGGTGAATCTATTAACGAAGCTAAAGTACACTTTGAAAAGAAATTAAAAAGTGGTAATATCTTTCAAGTAATCGATAGAGATATGAAAGGTATGAGAAGGCCTGAAAAAGAAGATAAGTTTCTTATGCAGATTGTAGATAAAAAAGGTAAGGTAGTTAAACACATTGGTTCACACCCATCACTAAGTGGAGCTAAAAAATACTCCAACTCATTACCTGAAGGACTCAAAGAAGGTGTGATGAGTGATATCAATATGATGTCAAAGCAAGCTAAGACTTTAGATGACTTTTTAAAGAAATTCTTTAAAGAGTATGGAAAGCAAATCAAGAAAAACTCTGACACTATTAATTGGGCAACTGATTTATATAATGATGTAAATGAAGCAAAGCTTGGTGACATAAAGAAAGCTGTAAGAAACAGACCCAATCCATATTCACTTGTAATATCAAGAAACGGAAAAGTTATTGACCAAGTACACATTCAAAACCCAAATGAAGCACCAGCTATGTTTAGAGTATTGAAGAAAAAACATCCAAATGATTTAGTAGCACTCGAAGATAGTTCAGGAAGAATACTATTTACCGAGTATGTACAAGAATATGATGTTGATACAATTGAAGAAGCTAAAGACTTTGTAAACTTTATGAAAGAATACAAAAGTGATATTAACGAAGCAGAATACCAAGGTAGAGATGTTAAGTTAGGTAAGCCAATGCAGGGTGATGTTAAAAAGTTTAAAGTATACGTTAAGAATCCAAAGGGTAATGTTGTAAAAGTAAACTTTGGACACGGTGGGTCTTCAGCTAAAGGTAAAACAATGTCAATCAGAAAAAATAATCCTGATGCTAGAAAAGCATTTAGAGCTAGACACAATTGTGATAATCCTGGACCAAGACATAAGGCTAGATATTGGTCTTGTAGAAAATGGTAATCTACATTCATTAAATTATTTTTAATATTTATATACAAACAAAACAGTTATGAAAGTTATACATACGTTCATCTCACATGATGACACTAAGATTACTGAGGTATCTTTACTTACTCAAGTATTAAGCGCACTCAGTTGGAAACACCACAACCCCTCAGATACATTGTGGTTGTACACAAACACTAAAACACTTAGTGAATACAAAAGTTATGGTATAGATAAGTTATACGATAAAATAGATACTGATGTATTAGACAGATACCCATCTAATATTAATAATAAAGTATTTTGGGCAACCCCTAAGTTATGGGTAATGAAAAATCAAACAACACCATTTGTTAATTTAGATACTGATTTTGTATTTCATAAAAAATTACAAATGATAGACGACTCTGTTGTGTTTTTACATCAAGAAAATCCAACCACATATCCATTTCCAACTAAATTAGAACATTCTGATGATTTTAAATGGAGTGAAATTGAGTTGAGTGGATTTCTAAATTCACTACCAGTAAATACAGCATTATCAATATGGACAGATATTTCATTCTTACAGAAATACCTTGACCGATATTTTGAATTCGTAACAAATAATGAGGGTAGAATGACGTTGACAGAAGATGAGGTCAGATATACACATAAAAATGGAGCTCAGTTAACATCAGAACAATGGCTACTATCAGCTATGATTTTATTAGAACAGCAAACAAATGAAAACTTCAGCTCTAAATCACTTTTACCAATATTATCTCATATTGCTGGATTCAAACCACAAGACTACAATATGCCATTACCACAATTAATGGAAGGTGTTAATAATAGTATGTTCCATTTATGGAATAGTAAGTCGGTATTTGAAATGGGTAATTATAGTGTATTTACTGCGTTAGTTAAAAGTCTAACCTCATCGATTTCAAATCTAATTCCAAGCTTAAATGATGATACATTGTATGATATATTAGAATCTATAACTGATAGTGTAAGAAAAGTGCCTGATGATTCTATCATCGAATCAAACGAAGAAACTCAGACACAAACTACTAAAAGTGATTAATTAATTTTATTCACATATTTATTAAATAGTTCCTCTAATGGGAACATAAACAAAGTTAAACAATAAAAAGGTAAATTATGACCACAATTTTAATTATTTTAGGTGTACTAGCAGTAGCTGCAGGAGTATACTTCTTCCTTATCAAAACTGGTAAGATTAAAGACGAAGACAATGACTTAGTAGCAGACGTAGTTGAAGACAAAATTGCTGACGTTAAGAAAAAAGTCAACAAAACTAAAAACGAAGTTAAGCGTAGAGCTAAAAGAGTAAAAGAAGAATTGGCTGACGTTAAAAAAGAAGCTAAAGAATTAGTAAACCAAGTAGATGACGTAGTTGATGCTGTAAAAGGTAAATCAAGAAAAGGTAGAAAACCATCATCAGGTTCTGGCAAAGGACGTGGAAGAAAAGCTTCATCAGGTTCTGGCAAAGGACGTGGAAGAAAAGCTTCATCAGGTTCAGGTAAAGGACGTGGAAGAAAATCATCAGGTTCTGGTAGAGGTAACGGTAAATCTAAAAACTAATAAGGAATTACTATGAAAAAGTTTGTAGGCAATATACAAACATTAGTAATCCTTGTTTTAGTAATTTTAGTCTTATTAAAAACCTGTGGTGGGCTTGGCTCATCTGACCCAATTGAAAAAGTAATAACTAAAGTAGAAGTAAGATACGATACTTTAGAAGTTGAAAAGCGGGTTTTTGTACCAAAGGTTAAGACTGTTATTCGAACGAACACTATTACTGATACTGTTTTTAAAAAATACAAAATAGATACTTTAGCAATATTAAAAGATTATTATTCTAAGTATGTTTATCAAGATACCCTTAAGCTAGATAGCTTAGGGTATGTTGTTATTATGGACACAATTACTCAGAACAAAATCTTTAGTAGACGATTTGATAGTCAAATATTAATACCAACTACTACAATAACCAATGATATTTATTTAAATCAAAGTAAATTCTTTGGTGGTGTTAGTATAGGTGGAAATAAATCACAAATAAACTTTTTATCTGGAGACTTACTTTACAAGTCTAAAAAAGATAATGTATATGGGTTAGGAATTGGTGTAAATCAGAATTTAGAACCAATCATTACAGGTAGACTTTATTGGCGACTTCAATTCGGTAAAAAATAACCTATGTCAAAGTCTATTAAAGAAATAGTAAGAGAAGAGTACGTTAAATGTGCTAAAGACCCCGTATACTTTTTTAGAAAGTATTGTTATATACAACACCCATCTCGTGGTAAGATTCTTTTTAATCTTTATGATTTCCAAGAAGACTTAATGGGGGCTGTATCTGAAAAAAGATTCAATGTAATACTTAAATCACGACAGTTAGGTATATCAACACTATCAGCCGGATATTCACTCTGGTTAATGTTATTTCACGAAGACAAGAACGTATTGGTAATTGCAACCAAACAAGAGGTAGCTAAAAACTTAGTTACCAAAGTTAGGTTTATGCATCAAAATCTACCATCGTGGCTAAAAGGCCAGACTGAAGAAGATAATAAACTTTCTCTTAGACTTAAAAATGGGTCTCAAATAAAAGCTACATCAGCAGCAGGTGATGCTGGTCGTTCTGAAGCATTATCATTATTAGTAATTGATGAGGCTGCCTTTATCGACAATGTAGAAGAAATTTGGACATCAGCACAATCTACATTATCTACTGGTGGTGGTGCAATTGTACTATCTACCCCTAATGGTGTTGGTAATTGGTTTCATAAAGTATGGTTACAAGGACAAGCTGGTGAACAATGGAATCCAATAGAACTACATTGGTCAGTACATCCTGATAGAAATCAACAATGGAGAGAAGAACAAACTAAACTTCTTGGAGAAAAGGGAGCAGCACAAGAATGTGATTGTGACTTCATTTCATCTGGTTATACAGTTGTTGAGGGTTCTACTCTACAATGGTATGAAGAAACACACGTTAAAGACCCAATTGAAAAACGAGGATTTGATGGAAATTATTGGTTATGGGACTTCCCTAATTATTCAAAAAGTTATGTAGTAGTGGCTGATGTTGCTCGTGGTGATTCTACGGATTACTCAGCATTTCATGTATTTGATGTAGAGACTGTTGAGCAAGTTGCCGAATATAAAGGTAAAATAGAAACTAAACAATATGGGGCATTCTTAACTTCAGTTGCTACCGAATGGAACAACGCCTTATTAGTTATAGAAAACGCTAATATAGGTTGGGCAGTTATTCAAGAAGTTATAGACCGAAACTATCAAAACTTATATTATTCATATAGAGATATTGGTTATATTGATGAAGATATTCATTTACGAAAAGGATTTGATTTAAAACGTAAAGATGATATGGTACCTGGATTCTCAATGACAAGTAGAACACGACCATTGGTTATCTCAAAATTAGATACTTATATGAGAGAGAGAACACCTATTGTACGTTCAAAACGTTTAATAGATGAACTCTTTGTTTTTATATGGAATGGTAGTAGAGCTGAAGCCCAACGTGGTTACAATGATGATTTGGTGATATCATTCTCAACAGGACTTTGGGTAAGAGATACGGCATTAAAATTAAGACAACAGGGTATGGATTTAACAAGAACTACATTAACCCATATGAGAAAAAACTCACCTGGTGCTTATGCGTCTCATAACCTTAGAAGTGACCCATGGAAACAAAAAGACCAACGTGGAAACGATAACGATTTAACTTGGTTACTATAAATTTGGATATAAACTATTTTTTTTGTATATTTATACATTGTAGAGTTATATCACATTATTAGAAAATAAAATTATGGCAGATAAATCATTATTTGGTAGGTTAAAGAAACTATTTAACACGCAAGTGGTAGTTCGTAGGGTAGGTAAGGGTAATACCCAAGCTATTGATACGCAACGACTCCAGTCTCAAGGTAACTTAAGAGGCTCATCTTACTACGACAGATTTGGTAGACTACATACCACTCGAAGACATTGGGAAACCTATAACAATCAATTCAACTATCATTCTAATAAATTAGAATTATATACAGATTACGAAGCGATGGATAAGGATTCTATCATCGCATCTGTATTAGATATATATTCAGACGAGACTACTCTAAAAAATGATATGGGTGATGTAATCCGTATTAAGTCAAATGACGAGAATATTAAAAAGATATTACATAACTTATTCTATGACGTACTAAACATTGAGTTTAATCTATGGTCATGGATTAGGGGTATGAACAAGTATGGTGATTATTACTTACATCTTGATATAGAAGAACAAGTAGGTATTGTTAACGCATCACCAATGTCTGCATATGAAGTAGAACGTGAAGAAGGTTTTAATCCAGAGAACCCATATGAAGTAAGATTCAAAATGGGGTCAATGGGGGCTGCACATGGTGCAAGTGTAAACAAAAATGCTGAGTACTTTGAGTTTTATGAAATGGCACACTTTAGATTAATGTCAGATACAAACTTCCTTCCTTATGGTCGTTCACTATTAGAAGGTGCTAGAAAGACTTGGAAGCAATTAACTCTTATGGAAGATGCTATGATGATTCATAGAATTATGAGAGCGCCTGAAAAGAGAGTCTTTAAAATTGATGTTGGTAATATTCCTCCTGGTGAAGTTGATAATCACATGAGAAGTATTATTGACCAAATGAAAAAAGTTCCTTACTTAGACCAAAATACTGGCGATTACAATCTAAAGTTTAACTTAATGAATATGTTAGAAGATTACTATCTACCTGTAAGAGGTGGTCAAAGTGGTACTGAAATTGATTCATTACAAGGAATGGAATTCGGTGGTATTGATGATATTGAGTATTTAAAAAATAGAATGATGGCTGCTCTGAAAGTTCCGAAAGCTTTTATTGGGTATGAAGAAGGTGTTGAAGGTAAGGCTACACTTGCACAACAAGATATTCGTTTCGCTAGAACAGTTGAACGAATTCAAAAAATTGTTCTTTCTGAATTAACTAAAATAGCTGTTGTACACTTGTATTCACAAGGATATGAAAACGCAGATTTAGTAAACTTTGAATTAGAACTTACTAACCCATCTATCATATACGAACAAGAGAAAGCAAATCTTTGGTCTGAAAAAGTATCATTAGTTTCAGATATGAAAGACTTAAATATGTTATCTCAAGAGTGGATGTATAAGAATATATTTAATATGAGTGATGACGAGTGGAAGCTTGAACAAGGAAAAGTCATTAGTGATATTAAATTAGGATTCAGACATAGTCAAATAGAAGATGAAGGTAATGACCCAGTTAAAACTGGTGAATCATTTGGTACTGCACATGATTTAGCATCATTATCTCAACAAAGTGGTGATGATAGTGACCAACCTGCACAAGAGGGTGGTTCACCTCAAGGTGGTCATGATGGTGCTGGAAGACCTCCAGAATCAGGTAACTACAAAACAGATGATAATCCATTTGGTAGAGACCCACTTGGTCAAGATACAGATAGAAAACGAGCTACTACTTATCACAAGTACAAGAACTCACCACTGGCATATGAACAAAAAGAAGCTTTAACAACATCTTTAAAGAAAGTTAAAGGAAAATCAAGAAGTGTAATACTTGAATCTTTGAAAGAAGACACTAAAAACACCGATAAAGGTGGTTTATTAGATGAATCTCAATTAAGAGATGACACGGTTTAGTTTATTTTTAGATATTTATATGGTAGTTGTTAATAACAAGGTAGAGAAATGGCAAAATTGAAACATAGCAAATTTAAAAACACAGGCATATTGTTTGAACTATTAGTTAGACAAATTGCATCCGATACGCTGTCGGATAAAAAATGCTACGCAACTGAGATTATTAAAAAGCATTTCAAAAAGGGTAGTGAGATAGCAAAAGAATTAGCTTTGTATCAAGCACTAACTAAAGAAAACTTTGACTCTCAATATAAAGCGCAAGAGTTTTTAAACATAGTTCTTAAAGAAAGAACTAAACTTAATGAGAGTATTTTAAGAAGACAAAAATACAATGTAATTAAATCTATTAAAGAATCATATGATATAGGTGACTTCTTTAAGTATAGAGTAAACAATTACAAAGAAATGGCATCTACTTACAAATTATTTGAAAGTACTGAGTCTGAGTCTCCAAAAGACTATGTAGATTGTAAGAGTACTATCTTTGAGGCAATCACTACTAACAAGGTAGTAATCAAAGAAGACAACGTAAACGAAAAATACAACAAAGAACCAAAAGAAATTAGATTATTGGCTTACAAATTTTTAGTTGATTCTTTTAATTCAAAATATTCAAATCTATCTGAAGACCAAAAGGGAATCCTTAAGTCTTATATTAACAACATAGATAACTCAGGTAATTTAAGAAAATTTGTTGTTGCTGAGGTAGCTAAGTTAAGAAGAGAGTTGAAAAAACTCAAAATTACTGACAAAGTAACTCAGATAAAACTAAATGAAACTATAAACTTAATTAGTGAGCTAACTAAAAATAAAGTAGTTAATGAAAATCAAGTACTTGCTTTATTAAGGTATCATCAATTACTTCAAGAACTAAGGAGAAAATAATGTCAAGATTTTTATTAGAACAACTTGATAAGAAATTTGTTGAGTTAGAGGAAAAGAAAGATGTATTACTTGGTCAAGACGAAGATGAAGATACTACTGATGAAGCTAATGTAACTGGTAACATGGATGGGGGAGCAGGCCCAATAAAAACCCCAAATGCATTTGCAAAGAGTACTGATGAAGATGATTTAAATATTGACAATATTGAAGTATTAGGATATAAGAAAAGTAAAAAATCTAAATCTAATTTCGAATCCATAACACGAATGGAGTCTAATTTAGAAAGTATTATAGAGGCTACATATAAAGAATACAAGAACGATGATTCAATGAAAGCTCATCAAAAGGTTAATACATCTATAAAAGAAATTAACAGATTGATGTGGGAAATCACTAAAATTGTAAATCAAAATTCCAAACTAAAAACTGAAACAGGTGTACACACTGGTCAGTATTGGAAGTCTACACAAAAACGTTTTGGAAAAATTTCTGAAAGAATGTTAAAAGTTGCTCGTCAATTAAAAGAATTGAGTGCATAATATGTGTGGATGTAACAAAAATAAAATAAACGAAGAATTGGAAATTTCGGATATCCAACAAATCAGAAAGTTAATTCGTCATGAGTTAGCTAGAGTATTTTTTGATTTATACCGTAAGAAAAAACAATGGGAGTAACAATGAAGCAACTATTGATTGATACAATGGTATTTGAAGTAACACCTACTATGTTAGCAGAAGCAAAATCTGAACATGGTAGATTTTTGGTTAGTGGCGTTTTACAACGAGCTGATGCCAAAAACCAAAATGGTCGTGTATATCCAAAAAACATACTTGAACGTGAAGTAACTAAATATATCGGTAGAGAAATCAAAGAAAACCGAGCATATGGTGAATTAGACCATCCAGAATCTTCAGTAGTAGAACTTAAGAACACCTCACACATCGTAAGAAAAGTTGAGTGGGCTGGAAATGACGTTGTAGGTTCAGTAGAGATACTAAACACACCTTCAGGTAAAATATTACAAGAAATAATAAAAGCTGGTTGTACCGTGGGTATATCCTCAAGAGGGATGGGTTCGGTTAAACAAATTAGAGAAGATGGAACGGTTGCTGTGGAAAATGATTTTGATTTGATATGCTGGGACTTTGTTTCCAACCCATCTACTCACGGCGCTTTTTTAAAACCTACAAATGAAAGTATGTTAAAAGAAGGTGTTTCACAAAAAAATAATACTTATAGATATAAAAAAGCACAAAACATTATGAGAGACATCATCTGTGAAGTTGGTGGCTATTGTGAATGTTTTTAGATTAGGGATATATTATGAAATTAAAAGATTTACTTAACGAATCATCAAAGTCTTACAAAAGATTAAACATTGGTGAAGAAGAAAAAGAAACTAAAATGACTTCTGAAGAAAAAAGAGCATTCTTAGAGGCTGTATCTGCATATAAGAAGTTTGGAGAAGCTATTTACAGAAATGGTGACTTAATGGAAACCTATGGTTCAATAAAAGGTATTGTAGAAAATGCAAACAAAGTAACACTTGAAGAAACAGGTGATTGGTTTGATAGAGTTACAGTTAATAGACATATGAAATCAATGAATGAATCATTTAAAGTATTTACTAATACTATAAAAGAAGTTCATACCTTACAACAAAGAATGGAGTCTACTTATGATGAAATCGGTGAAGTACTTTCGAAATATTATGAAATTAAAGAAGGAAATGAATTCGGTGCTGAAAGAGCTAAAGCAATCGCTAATGACGAAGATGAATTCGAAGTAGATGGTAAAAAATATCCTGTAAAGTCAGTTGACAAGGACGATAAAGAAAACGCAAAAGAATTTACTAACGAATCAGTATCAATAAAACTAAAGGACTTAATAAAATGATTAAATTAAAAAAACTAATTAATGAATCCTTTGGATTGGGCGAATTACCTTCATCTAAATTAAAAACTATGAAAGTATCTGCTAAAGAAATGATGGATTCAGTTAAGAATGAAAAAGTAAATGAATCTGAAGAAATCAACGAAGCTGGATTTGCAACTTGGGAAATGAGATTTTCAGATATGAATCTTGGTGGTGTTAAACTATCTAAGAAGAATGTGTATAAAGTAAAAGCAAGAAATACAGTTGAAGCTATTAAGAAAGCAGCTAAGATGGCTGGTGTTGGAAAAAATTGGATTGCTACACAAACACACTCCTTAAAGAAAATAGGATAACCACAATGAATTACACAGCAATACTACAAGACATCTCAGTTGATTTATCTTTCATGATAAAAAAACACCTTAAGAATATCAAAAAATTAGATTCTAAAAAACAAAAAGAATTTACAAAACTATTTGTTGATATGAAGCAAGGTGTTGATGACTTATCAGAAAATGTAGTTGAGTCAATCAATGAAATCTCAGCAATCGGTGGATTAAAGCAGGTTGTAAAAGGTAATACTGATAGAGTAGAAGGAATTAAACTATCAAAAGAAATGGCACAATCTATGATTGATTGGTTTAACTCATCTCCTTATGGTAGAAAGTATCCAAAAGCAGCTAAAGCTAGATTACACATATCATTAGGTATTATGAGTGTTATGGGATTAGATAGATATGCTAAATTCAAAGGTGCTAAAGAAGAATTGAAACATATCAAAACTTTAGCTAAAGCAATGAGAGAAGACACAATTAAACATTTAGAAGAAGCTAAATTTAATTACAAGCAAGATGCTATGAACGCCTACATGAAGGGTAAAGTATCAGCTGAAGAATTAGATAAAATATCTAAAAATGATTTTAACTCATCAGTAGCTACAAAAAAAGAATTACAAAATTTTCTTAATAGTGGGTATATGAAATCCTTAATGGCTAATACCTATGGATTAAAAGTACCAGCTATGGAAAAGAAAGTAAAAGAACTAATGAAGTTCGCAAGTTAAACAATAATAATTTAAAAAGAGAAACGTTATGGCAAAGTCACAAGAAATTTTTGAAAGTATAAAAGATTTATACGAAACATTTGAAGCAGAACACAATGGAACAACTAAAGCATCTAAGAGTAGAGCAAGAAAAGCTATTGGAGAGATAAAAAAGTTGGTAACCGATTACAGAAAAGCTTCAGTAGACGAAAGTAAGTAATAATTAAATTTACTAATTTATTTTTAATATTTATATACACCTATCAACAACTGATAGGTGTTTATTTTTTTATACCTTATATATGCAACGAAACAATAATAGAAAAGTTCGAAAAGAACAAATGATGATTCCAGGTAGATTTAGAGCGGCTAAAGTAGTTAATGGAAACATTGAAGCAGCATTAAAGTTTTTTAAGAGACAGATGAAGGAATCTGAAATCTTAGATGAGCTAAAAGACCGAAAAGAGTTTATCAAACCATCAGCTAGAAAACGAAAAAAGATGGACGATGCTATTCGAGCAGAATGGCTAAGAAACAAAAGAGAACAATAATTGGTAAACACTTAAACGTTTTTAAGTTTATTACCATATTTATTACCTCAAGAATACCACTCCCCAATGTGTGGTCACAACACAACAATAGAAATATTCTATTAAGATTCCAAATAATCTTATTATCCAAAATTTAATTAAGGAGAACTGTAATGGCTAAATCTGATTTATTAAAAGAAGCTATTGCCGATGCTAAAGCAGTAAAAGAAACTGCACTAGCTAACGCAAAAATGGCACTTGAAGAAGCTTTTACACCTAAACTTCAATCAATGTTATCTCATAAGATAGCTGAAGAGCTTGACGATGAAGAAATTGAAGAAGAAGAAGAAATCTCTGCTGAGATGTCTGATATGAAATCTGAAGAAGAAGTTGAAGAAACTTACGAATCAGAAGACGTAGAAGAGTCTGAAGAAGAAGTAGAAGAATCTGAAGAAGGTGAAGAAGTATCTGAAGAAGAAGAAGTAAAAGAAGAAGAAGTTGAAGAAGAGTTAGAGTCTGACGAAGAAGAAGAAGTAAAAGACATCGCATCTGATGAAATCGAATCTCACGAAGATGAAATGCATGGTGAAGAAGAAGCTGAAGAAGCTGAAGCTGTACCTGCAGACGAATCTGAAGAAGATGAAATGGAAGAAGAAGATGAACTTGACTTAGAATCTGTAATCGCTGAACTTGAAGCTTCAATCAACGAAGAAGAAGACGAAGAAGACGAAGTTGAAGAACTTAAAGAAGAAGAAGAAGACGAAGTAAAAGAAGAAGACGAAGAGCTTAACTTAGACGAAATCATCGCTACTTTAAAAGAAATGACTGAAGAAGAAGAGTCTGACGAAGAAGAATTAAAAGAAAACGAAGAAGAAGAAGTAAAAGAAGAAGAAGATAACAAAGAAGCTGAGTTGGAAGAAGCTTATGAGACTATTAAGTCTTTACAAGGTACAATCAACGAAGTAAATTTATTAAACGCTAAACTACTTTATACTAATAAACTATTCAGAACTTTTGATTTGAACGAGTCACAAAAAATTAAAGTTATCGAGAACTTTGATAGAGCTGCAAACTTAAGAGAAGTTAAGTTAGTATTTTCTACACTAGGTGAGAATTTAAACGTTGCTAAGAAAACTAAGACAATTGTAAAAGAGTCTTTGGCTTCTAAACCAACTAAATCTTCTGCTCCAAGTAAATCAATAATCTCAGAAGGTAACGAAGTAGCCAACCGATTTAAGAAATTGGCTGGATTAGTAAAATAATTTAAAAAATAGAGGAAAATAATATTATGGATACAAATTCATTATTAAAAGAATCCGCTGGATTTAACAAGAAAATGTCTGAAGAGTCAAAAGGTCTTGTATCTAAGTGGAACAAGACTGGCCTTTTAGAAGGTATCGAGTCTGATTTCGAAAGAAGCGCTATTGCTACTCTACTTGAAAATCAAGCAAGAGAATTAGTAAAAGAAGCTTCTTCAACAGGAACATCTGCAAACTCTGAAGAGTGGGCTGGTGTTGCATTACCATTAGTAAGAAGAATTTTCAGCGAAATCGCTGCTAAAGAATTCGTTTCGGTTCAACCGATGAACTTACCTTCAGGTCTAGTATTTTATTTAGACTTTAAGTATGGAACAGCACAACCAAACTTTGAAACTGGTGCTGGAAAAGATTCACAAACTGACTCAGTTTTCGGTATTACTGAAACTGCTGCTAAAGCTAGTGAAGGTCTTTATGGGGCAGGTAGATTTGGTTATTCAATCAATGAAGCTTCAACTGTTGCATTAGGAATCGCTGCTGCTGCATCTAACACAGAAATCGCAACTGGTTCAGTTGATTTGGCTGCTGTTGATTATGATTCAGAATTTTCTGCATCATTAGAAGCTGCTGCTGCTGGTGACTTTGCTTTACTTAGAAAAGTAACTGTTGCTAAAGGTTCTATGACTAACCCTGATTTAGAAGGTGTAAGAGCTTTCAGTATTTCAGGTTCTGGTATTGCTGATAGCTACCCAAGATACACTAAATTAGTTGGAAACAATGTTGAATTTATCGTTAAAGCTTCTGCAGCTGCAACTGTACTTGACCAAGTTGTTGTTAACTATCAAAAACAACCTACTGATATTTCAAGAGGTGATTTTGAGAACACAGATTCTGACGCTACAGATTTAGGAATTCCTGAATTAAACGTTGAACTTAGAAGTGTACCAATCGTTGCTAAGACAAGAAAGTTAAAAGCACAATGGACGCCTGAGTTCGCACAAGATTTAAATGCTTACCATTCAGTAGATGCTGAAGCAGAATTAACTTCTATGTTATCTGAGTACATCTCTCAAGAGATTGATTTAGAAATCTTAGATATGTTATTAGAAAATGCTTTAACAACTGGATACTGGTCTGCAAGAATCGGATATTCATGGAACGGAAGTGGTTTCACATCTTCAGGTCTTAACGCTAATGTTGAAAGATATACTCAACAACAATGGTTCCAGACTTTAGGTACTCAGTTACAGAGAGTTTCTAACCAGATTCACTCTAAGACTATGAGAGGTGGAGCTAACTTTATGGTAGTTTCTCCTGATGTTGCAACTATCTTAGAATCAATTCCAGGATTTGCTGCTAGTGGTACAGGTAACGAAATGCAATTTGCTATGGGAGTTTCTCAAGTAGGTTCATTCGCTAACAGATATCAAGTTTACAAAAACCCATACATGAAAGAAAATGTAATCCTATTAGGATTCAAAGGTTCTCAATTCTTGGAAACTGGTGCAGTTTACGCTCCGTACATTCCATTAATCATGACTCCACTTGTGTATGACCCGAAAAACTTCACGCCAAGAAAAGGTGTAATGACACGTTACGCTAAACAAATGGTAAGAGGTGAGTTCTACGGTAAGGTACTTGTACATGGATTAGAGATAATGTCATAATCATTTGATTAAACATTAAATTTAATTATCAATAATTAAGGGTGACTTCGGTCACCCTTTTTTTATGCGCAACATATTTATACTAAAGTAAAGTTACACAATAACATCTAAATAGGATAGTATATGCCAGACAATACAACAAAGCGAGTTCCTAAAGGAGCCATAAAGTTTTCACTAACATTATCAGACGAACAAAAAGTCGCAAAATCTAATGTTTTAAAACATCCATTTAATTTTATCTTAGGAAAGGCGGGTAGTGGTAAAACATTATTAGCAGTTCAAGTAGCATTAGATTCTTATTTTAAACGGAATGTAAATAAAATTGTAATAACGAGACCAACTATCTCAAATGAGGACAATGGATTTCTTCCTGGCTCACTTAATGAGAAGATGGAGCCTTGGCTAGTTCCAATTCGCTCTAATATGAGAAAGGTTTACAACAAACCAGCTATATTGGAAAAGATGGAGAAGGATGAAAATATTGAATTGGTATCTTTATCACATTTTAGAGGAAGAACTTTTGATAATTCAATAGTTATAGTAGACGAATTTCAAAACTTAACAAAACAACAACTTAGTATGGTGTTGGGAAGATTAGGTAAGGGGTCAACAATGATGTTGTGTGGAGACCCGCAACAAATTGACCTAAAGTTTGCAAATGATTCAGCTGTACATGAAGTACACAAATTAAAAGAATCTACATATGTATATACAATAAACCTCAAGGATAACCATAGACACGAATCCCTTGACGAAGTGTTACGATTGCTGTTTTCTTTTGAATAAGTAACTATTAGGAAAAAAGAAACATATTTATATGTATAAAAGTGTTAAATATTTGGAGATTATAGATGTCATTTGACTATTCAGGTTCCTTTAGTGGGTCATTTTATGGCGATATAACGGCTTCTAACGGAGTTGTGTCGTCATCAAACCAGATTAATTACAATTCTATTTCTAATAGACCTGTAACTATTTCTGCATTTCAAAAAAATTCAATTGTAGCTAACAATAACTTTAGACAAGTTACAAACTTAGCTACATCTGCGTCAGTATCCACTCGACTTACAACAGTCGAAAGTGAAAAAGCTATATTAGATAGTAGAGTAGATAGTATAGAAGCTATAACAAGTAGTATTGTTGCATTAAATACTGAAAGTGGTTCAATAAAAGCTAGAGTTTCTTCTTTAGAAACAGATAGTGGTTCAATATCCACTCGTTTAACTCAAGTAGAGGCTAGTGGTGACAATCAGACACTTACATTCAACCAAGCATCTAAAGAATTAAGTATATCAGAAGGAAATGTTGTTGATTTATCATCATTAGGTGGTGGTGGAGCCGGTGGTTCATCTATATGGACGACTGGGTCTGGTTACTATAAAGTAAGTGCAGATTTACAAGTAACTGGGTCTTTTGAAGTTAATGGTGGAATTACTGGGTCAATTGATTGGTCTAATTTAGATAATGTACCAAGTGGTCTTGTAAGTTCATCACATACAGACATATCATCACTAAATACTTTTACAGGTTCAGCTCAAACGAGTATAAATGCTCTAAATGCAGCTTCAAGTTCATATCTAACATCAGTTCCAAGTGGAACGATTTCAGGTTCATCTCAGATAACATCAGTAGTAACTGATTCATACATTTCGGCATCAGCCGCAAGTAGTGGATTTGGACAAGGTGGTGGTTCTACGGACATTAGTGCACTAAATACTTTTACAGGTTCAGCTCAAACAAGTATAACTGCCTTAAACGTAGCTTCAAGTTCATACCTAACATCAGTCCCAAGTGGTACAGTATCTTCATCAGCACAAATAACCGCTTTAGGTTTTGGTGGTGGTGGGTCATTCAACGCTACACCTTTAAATAACTTTACAGGTTCAGCTCAAACAAGTATAAATGCTCTAAATGCAGCTTCAAGTTCATACCTAACATCAGTAGGTTCAATTACAACTTCGAGTATAACAGATTTTGATACTGAAGTATCACGTTCAATATCACAAGCTGGATTTGGGTCATCTACTTTACCTGGTGGAACAATTAGTTCATCAGCTCAAGTAAACTTTAACAATATTGCAAATAAACCAGTTGTAGGTGATGGTGGATTAACCACTAATGATTTTACAACAGCAGACCATAATAAATTAGATTTAATTGAAGCAAGTGCTGATGTTACAGATGCTATTAATGTAAAAGCTAATTTACCATCAGGTGTCGTATCCTCATCAAATCAAATAACCGCTTTAGGGTTTGGTGGTGGTTCTACTAACATTGTACCTTTAAATACATTTACTGGGTCAGCTCAAACAAGTTTAACGGCTTTAAATACATTCACTGGGTCTGCTATATCAAATAGTCAAACGGCTTCAATGTCAGTCGCTACATCTTCCTTTATAGGATTTGATGGTAACCGAGTTGTATCGAATACTGATTTACCAAGTGGTATATATAATACTAACTTTGGAACAACAACATCATTATCCGATTTTGTCTCTAAAGTGTTTTTCCCTAATACAGTACCTACAATTAATACTAATGGATTTACAATTGGTGAATTTGTTGTAAGTGGTTCAACAATAGGAACTATTACTGGAACGGATGCTGAAGGTCAATCTTTTACATTTAGAACTGCAAGTTCTTACTCAGCTGACAAATTTAAAATATCAACCGCAGGAGCAGTTACTTTAAATACAAAATCAACGGCATCATTGAATACCGATTCTACACCAGGCAGTGGGTCTCATCCAATTCAAGTTGAGGCAGTAGACACATTTGGTGGAGTTGGTTCTAAAACAATATACATTAGGGTAACACCCAATACAGCTCCTAAGTGGAGACAAACCTCAGTTGGTGGAAGTATTATCACTAACTTTACTCATTCTCTAAATGAAAACTCAACTGCTGGAAATAATAAAGTAAGAGTTTATTTTACTGATGACGAGAGTGATGAAATAACAATTAAAAGTGGTTCTGTAAACATGAATGGATTTACATTTACAAAATACGGAACATATGTACAATTAAACCAAACAACGGCTTCATTGGATTTTGAAGTAACTCCTAAATATGAAATCGTATTAACTGCTAGTGATGAACATCATGTGAGTGGTGATGATAGTGAAGGAGTTGCTTACCTACCATTCAGAGTGTCCGTAGTTGATAATGTAATACCAACTGTAAACAACCAAACATTAAGTTCAATTAATGAAAATTCAGCAGATGGTGCATCTTTAGGTACAATTACCGCTAATGACTCTGAAGGTGATACGATTGTATTTTCAAACTTTACATTACTTAAAGCATTCAAAAATGGTGTTAACACAAATATCACGTCATCTTTAGGTGGTGTATCATTATACAACCCACATAGTAATCCATTCCAATGTAGTTCTGCTGGCGTAGTAACAAGAAAAAATGGAATATACTTAAACTCTGATATAGCTGATAGATACGTTTATCAAGTTACTGTTAAAGATGCTTTTAACACAACAGAAGATACAGGTGAAATCACAATTCCAATTACAGCAGACGCAACAAGTGCTGTATCAGATAATTGGACTAACTTATATATTATAGAATCGGCTACGAGTGGTGACAATATTAAAGTAAACGCAGATGGTCTAACAGGTAATACTGCAACTTGGACATCTGCTGTAAGTCAAAGATGGTCATTAGGTACTGTAACTGGTAATTTAGTTTCATTATCAACTGCTACAGGTTCAAGTACTACTTTACAAATAGGAAATTTAAGTGGCTCTGCATACGCAAGTGGTAGTACTATTAGTGTAGCTGTAACCGCATCAGAACATGGGTTTGAAACAACAAAACAATTTATCGATGTAGATATTAATGTTGTTAAAAACAACCCACCATCTGTTTCATTTAATAATCAATCTGAAAACTTAAATACAAATGGTGCTAGGTCTGGTAGTACACTTAGTGTAATATCATTTACTGATGCTGAAAGTAATAATTTAAATCATCCTTCATTTGTATTCACAGACCCAAGTGGTCAATTGAATACTGTTAAAGATGGTAATACTTATTTTGTACAAGCAATAAATAACTTAAGTGCATCAACCTACCAATATACAGCATCTATAAAAGATAGTCATGGTTTTAGTACTGGGGTAGGTAAGCATACAAATACAATAGCTCAAGCCGGAAACGGAACATTAGGTGGAGACACTACGTCATACATAATTGAATCGGGATTAAATAACGAAGCAATTAGAGATGCAAGTGGATTTGGTGCAGGTAACCCTTCACAAGTAACGGTTAGTTATTCTCCAACATATAACTCAGCGGCTGTTCAATCATTTACTTCATCAAACGCATCAGTCAGTATTGACAATAGTGGTAATTTGACTATGGGTGTAGCACTTAATGGCTCATCTACTGGTAGTGGTGATGTAATTACATCAACAATAACATACAGAGACCAATATGATAATGTTGGAACAGGTACTTTAACACTTAATGTATTCGCAAACCAAGCACCAACTGCAACATTTAGTGAAGTGGGTGCAAACATGACCGCATCAGTTGCGGCATCAACAAACCTTACAACAATTACTATAACAGATACAGAATCGGACACACCATTCTCGGCTTCATTAGGTGGAACACACGCAGGTAATTTAAAACTTGTACCACAAAATGCAAACTCATCATCATATCAACTACAAAACACAGGAATAATCAGTAGTGGTGTTACTTACAATTATAGTGCATCAGTACATGATAACTTTGGTAAATCAACAAGCTATAATAAAAGTATAACTATTATTGACCAAAAAGCACTTGTGTATGGTTATGGTTGGAATGGTGGTTCTGCTGCTAGTCAAGCTGCAGCAATCGCTGCTATGGGTGATAGTGGAGCTGACGGTATTGGTATAACAAGTGGTTCTGTGATTTCACATTTACAAAGTGGTTCACTTGGTACAACATTTAATCCAACATATGTTGGTGGTACAATGACATTACATAAGTCAGGGTCACTAAACACATTATCAGATTCAGCTGGTACCGGAACATCAACATTTGGTCATTTTAATTTTTCAAGTGGTGGGTCTCAGAGATTAATAATTTTATTCGCTTCAGCGTCTAATCAACTTGGTAAACCTGTAAGTATGTATGATGGTGTTCCACCTGATTCAACAGGTACTCCAAAAGAATACTATGTATATGCAAAAGACGCATCAATACCTGGTACAATTGGAACTGGTGTTTACTACTTTGATTTAGAAAACGCACATCAAGGATACAATAGATGGGGTATGATATTTGCAGAGGGTGAAAATACAAATAATTCAAGATATTATATAATGCCTGATTCAGCATCGGCACCATAAACAAAAGGGAAAAATAAATGGCAACTACGGCAGGCGATATTTATGTAAGAAGTGGCACTTCAGGGGCATTTACATCCGTACAATATGTACAAGGTGGGTGGATTACTGTAGCCTCTTCTTCTAACATGACAAGTCTTGATAACTCAAGATTAATTGATGGTCAAATCATATATGTTGAAAACTCAGACCAACTCTATTTAACTCGCAAGTTTGTTGCTTTCGAAACGGTAGGGTATGATGGTACGGATGACTCTTCATCATTTCACACAACTAATTTAGGTATTAGTGGTGGTGGTGGTTCATTTAATGCCACACCTCTAAATACATTTACAGGTTCAGCTCAAACAAGCTTAACTGCATTGAATACATTTACTGGGTCTGCTATATCAAATAGTCAAACGGCTTCTTTCTTACAAACTTTATCATTCAATTCAGGTAATAGTAATCTAACATTATCAAATGGTAACGTAGTAGACTTATCAGCACTAAGTGGTGGTGGTGGAAGTGGTATATTCGCTACAACTGGGTCGGTAAAAAGTACAACAAATAATTTAGAAATTACTGGGTCATTAAACGTAAATGGGGTATTTAGTATTAAGAAATTTGATAGTACACCTACTCCAATAGAAGGTGGAATAATATATTCAGCATCTTGCTATTATTTAGGAACAGATTAATAGGTAATTAAAATTAAATACATACTTATATAAAGATATTACAAGTAGTTACAACTGATACGGAAAGTGATTCTGGTATCAATTTTTAATGTAAACGTTTAAATAACAAACAAAAAGGGAAAACAAAATGGCAACATGGAAAAAAGTCATTGTCTCGGGGTCGGTAGCAAGTTTAGCAGAAGTATCAGCATCAGTAGGTTTTAAAGGAAACTTAATTGGTGGAGTAACTGGTAATGTAACTGGTAATGCAAGTACAGCGACAGCCTTGGCAAGTGCAGTAAACATTGGTGGAGTATCATTTGATGGTAGTTCCGCTATCAATTTACCAGGCGTAAATGCATCTGGTAATCAAGACACAAGTGGTAATGCTGCAACAGCAACACTACTTGAAACTTCAAGAACAATTGGTGGAGTAGCATTCAATGGTTCAGCAGATATCTTAAATGGTATCATTTCATCTTCAGCACAAATTGGTGTAGGTGATGGTGGTTTAACACAAAACAATTTTACAAATACTTTAAAAACTAAATTAGATAATATTGAAGCAAGTGCTGATGTAACAGATGCCGCAGGTATCGCTGCATTGGGTGCTGGTATCATTTCATCATCTGCTCAAGTATCTTCTTTAGCTGGTGTTGAAAATTCAACAATAACATTAGCTGCTGGTGATGGTTTAAAAACTGGTGGTTCATTTACATTGAACAATGCAAGTGATTCAACAATAACATTTGATTTTGACGCTTCAGATGTAGCTGGAAATGGTATTGTAGCAAATGGTGAGAACTTAGACGCGAATGTAGATGATTCATCTATTGAAATATCTGGTTCTGGTCAATTAAAAGTAAAAGCTAGTGGTATTACAAATGGTATGTTGGCTGGTTCAATTGCAAATGGAAAATTAGCAAACTCTTCTATATCAATAGATGGTTCAGCTATCTCATTAGGTGGTTCAGTAACAACTTTACAATTAGGTACGAGTAGTACTACTGCACTTGCGGGTGATACTACAACTATAAGTGGTGGGCAGGCTTCAGCAATTACTACTAACACAAATAAAGTTGGTTATACTGACGCAGCAGTAGTTACTGTGATGGATGATGCTAATGTTGTCTCAGGTTCAGCTGCTAATGTTAAAACATTCTTAGGACTTGCTGCTTCAGACGTATCTTTAGGAAATGTAACAAACGAGAGTAAAGCAACAATGTTTACTGCTCCTACATTTACTGGAGTTGCTAATGGTGCTAGTTTAGTGTTAAGTGGTGATTTAACTGTTCAAGGAACAAAAACTGAAGTACAAACTGCTAACTTAAACGTAGAAGATGCATTCATTTTATTGAATTCAGGTTCAACGTCAGGTGATAGTGGTATTATCTTTGGTGGTTCTAATGGAACTGCTCAAGCAGGTCACGCTCTTATATTAGATAACACATATAATAGTAATGATGGTCGTCTTGCTGTGAAAGTAACAGATACAGCTGCTAATTCAACTGCTGATTTCGCTGCTGGAACAAGTGGATACTACTTAAGTGGTGTATTTGAAGGAAGTGCTGCAAACGCTGCAACTGCTTTAGCTGACCATCCTGGTAACATCAGAATAGAATCAAACGAAATATATATTTACGTTTAAAAATTAATTAAAAAGTTATGAGTTTACATAAAAAAGCTGGAATTAAACCCAATAGTAGCAATAACCTCAAGTTCTCTAATCAAGAGCTTGAGGTATTATTGTTTTTAATATCAAACGGAACATTTTCAGGCAAAGATTTAGAAGTAATGTATAAATTAGCACATAAGTTACATTCGCAATTATCAAAACAACAAGAAGATAATAATAAATTAAACAAAAGTAATTAGTTATGGAACAATACGAAGGATTAACTGCTGCAGATTTTAAAATAATCCAAATAGCACTTCAAAAGTTACCAATTACAGGACAAGAGGCTCCATTAATGGTAAAATTACAAAAAAAGATAGAGATGGAAATGGATTTCGCACTTAATCCAAAAGATAAACCATCTAAAGGTGATATAATTCTAAAAGAATAGTTACATTTTCTTTATTTATTCCAATACTTATATACAAACAAAGTTAAATCTGGTTGTTGGCCCGTTAAGGGAAGTGGGCTCAAGAAGAGTTACCAACCGCAAAAAGGATTAAGGATATGCCAAATTGGAAAAAAATAGTCACTAGCGGCTCTAATGCTAGTTTAAATCAAATTACAGCGTCTGCTGCATTGTTTACTGGTGGAGTAGACTTTGATGATAACAATCTTTCGAATGTGGGTAGTATTTCCGCTGGAAGTAATACAATTCGAGGAAAAGTACCATTTATTCAAAATACAAATGCTGAAGTACTAAAAAATGATGAAATAGAAGGATTTGTTCCATTTTCTAATGTTAACATCATTGATAGGAAAGTAACCACAGGTTATTGGAGATTTGTAGTACCATTTGCTGGATATGTAAAAGATATACGTTTACATCCACACCAAGGAGCAACTGCAGGGTCAGTTACGTTGGGAATACGAAAAAATGGGTCACAATTATCATCAGACGTATCTGCAACAGTAAGTGCAACTGCCGGAACTGTAACAGATTTCAACTTCGGTACGAATCATTCTTTTGCAGCTGGAGATTACATAAACATTTTTATAGATAGAGAAGCCGCTCTTAGGTCAAGAGGTTTTGGTCTAACAATTACTTATATGATAACAACATAATTGAGGTAAAACATGAATTACAATTTAATACACAGTTTACATAAAGATACCTTAGTTAATATCAATGGAAGTTCCGTAAAGTTAGAAACTATCCAAATTGGAGACTTAGTACAAGGTCGTGACTTAGCTAATGGTGTTAATAGAGATAACAGAGTTACCCAAATAGCTACTGGTACGTTACACCAATATCTCAAATTTAAATTATCAGATGGAAGTACCTTAAAAACTTCCGTTGATATAAAAATATACAAAAATGGTGAATGGGTTTCACCAATTAATAACGAATCATGTGGATGTTCTGATTGTAAATGTGGTAATAACCTATTTTACAATGATTTATCTATAACATCAATAGAGTTAGTAGAAGAAGACATTGAAGTTGTAAGTATTACAGTAGAACCAGACCACAATTATTTCGTAGGAAATTTATTAGTACATAACACAGGCCCACAAGGTGCTAAAGGTCAAAAAGGTCAAAAAGGCCAATTAGGCTCTCAAGGGCCGACAGGTCAACAAGGTGGAGCAGGCCCACAAGGTGCTCAAGGAGCAGGCGGTGGTGCTGGTTCAACAGGTGCTCAAGGAGCAAGTAATCAAGGCCCACAAGGTGCTCAAGGTTCAGCTGGTTCAAGTCCAACAGGTGCTCAAGGTGCTACTGGAGCTCAAGGCCCACAAGGTGCTCAAGGTTCTTCACCTCAAGGTTCAAAAGGTGCTACAGGTGCTAAAGGTGACCAAGGTGCTCAAGGGGCAAGTCCTCAAGGTGCTAAAGGTGCTACAGGTGCTAAAGGTGACCAAGGTGCTCAAGGAGCAAGTCCAACCGGCCCTAAAGGTGCTACAGGTGCTAAAGGTGACCAAGGTGCTCAAGGTTCAAGTCCAACCGGCCCTAAAGGTGCTACAGGTGCTAAAGGTGACCAAGGTGCTCAAGGGGCAAGTCCAACCGGCCCTAAAGGTGCTACTGGGGCTACAGGCCCACAAGGTGCTCAAGGGGCAAGTCCAACCGGCCCTAAAGGTGCTACTGGGGCTACAGGCCCACAAGGTGCACAAGGGGCAAGTCCA
>Ga0115571_1000436_pt1 | contig 31068 bp, 18 predicted proteins | sample COGITO_mtgs_1205_FD_87293 | JGI IMG/M metagenome (GOLD analysis project Ga0115571, IMG submission 87293) | Pelagic marine microbial communities from North Sea - COGITO_mtgs_120531 | ecosystem: Environmental > Aquatic > Marine > Epipelagic | place: Germany:Helgoland, sampling site Kabeltonne...
CGGACGCGATCGATCGCGGCGACTCGCGTGATCCCCCGCGGTTCAACCCCAATTCTATCGTCCGTCTCGCCAGATCCTCCAGGGTCAAGTAAGTGAACGCGTGAGAGGTTTGTAGGGATGGCACCGCCGCGCGGGGGTCGTGCGGCGAAGAAGCCCGCGCCGGATCCCGAGCCCGACGACGGCGGCGATACCAATTGCGAGCGGTGCGGCCTCGGCGACGACGAGCCCAACCTGGTGCTCTGCGACGACTGCCCGCGCGGCTGGCACGTCTACTGCCTCAGACCAAAGCTCTCGCACGTGCCCAAAGGGCGGTGGGCCTGCCCCACGTGCGACCCAGGTCGCGTCTGCGAGGGCGCGCGGGGTTCATCGGGGGGCGGGCGCGCGGCGGCGGCGACGCGTGGGGCTCGCGAGTCCCCCGCGCCGGCATCCGGCGACCGCGCCAAGCGCAGGAAGACCGCGGGCGGCGACGCCGACGCGCGCTCGACGCGTCGAACCGGCGCACGGTCATCCGGAATTTCAGACGACGACGATGAAAACGCGGACGCGGACGACGACGAAGAGGACGCCGCCGACGACGACGAGCTTCGCACCGTGCGATGCGTCACGTGCGACCTCGGCGACGACGAGCAGAAGATGATCCTCTGCGACGGGTGCGACGCGGGCCACCACCTGTACTGCCTAAGGCCCAAGCTCTCGCAGGTGCCGAGGGGCAAGTGGTTCTGCCCCGCGTGCGAAGTTCGCGAAGATGCGCGCAGAAAATCAGCCGAGGAGACCGCGGCGACCAAAGCCCTGCGGCTCACCGTCGCGGAAGAGTACGTCAAGGGGAGGCACATCGAAGCGATCCTCGGCTCGCGCCTAGTTCCGGAGGCGACGACGGCGGCGCGACGCGCGTGTCCCACGCGCGGGCCCGCGTTCACCGGCAGACCCGCCGAGGTTGAATTTCTCGTAAAGTTCGAGTTCAATTCGAGACGCAAGACGGAGTGGATTCCCGGCTCCGTCGTCGAGGTCATCACGGAAGGGAAGCTGCGGTACTTCTGGAAGAGGCACAACGCGAGCTGGGAAGAACCGGCGGTGTCGCCGGAGTTCCAAGTGGACGCGATCCTCCCGGAGAAGGTGGTCGCGGTGGACGCGAATGGGAAACTCGCGCTGGTCAAGTGGGTGGGGGAGGGCTACGAAGAGGCCACGTGGGAGCCCCTGGACGACGCTAAACCCATCGACGTCAAGCACGGGGTGACCGTGACGGAGGATGCGTTCGTTGGGAAGCTCGTCGAGGGCGGCGGCAACGCGAGCATCGCCGAATCGCTCGCCGACGAGCTCGCCGCGTTCAACCGCCGATCGAAGCGAACAGCGCCGAAACTCGCGTGGAACCCGACGAAGGAGGTTCAGTTCAATCGCGACGTCCTTCCCGCGCTCAACACCACCCGCGGCGACGGTGTAGGTCAGACGAGCGCATCGACGATCACCGCCACGAACGACGGCGCCAAAGCGGCGGACGTTCGCGACATGTTACCCGGCGCTTTGAACCTACACGCCTATCAAAGAGACGGGGTTCGGTGGTGCGTTTATTTTCACCTCTTATTTTCGTATGCGCAATTTGACTGACGGCACGTGTGTTTTGTTTAACTCTTACAGGCTCCTCAACAAGCTGCGTTGCAACGCCAGCGCGATCCTCGGTGACCAGATGGGTCTGGGCAAGACGGTTCAGACGGTGGTGTTCGCCTCCGCGGCGCACGCGCTGGGGTTGGTGGAGCACACGGTGTTGGTGGTGGTGCCGCTGTCCACGGTGCCCAATTGGATGAATGAATTGAGAAAATGGTGCCCGGGGATGAACTTCGCGGCGTACGTCGGCAACGCGAGCGCGCGTGAGACGTGCCGCATGTACGACTTCCCCGCCACCACCGCGGGCGGCGTCCTGGGCGTCATGGTGACGTCCTACGAGGTGGCCATGGCGGACAGCAGGGAGCTGCAGAAGATTGCGTGGGGCGCGGTGATCGTCGACGAAGGTCACAGACTTAAAAACTTTCAATCGCGGTTGTCGAAGACGCTGTCCACGCTGGACACGCGGTTTCGGTGTTTGCTCACCGGAACCCCGCTGCAGAACAATCTCGAGGAGCTCTTCGCGCTGCTACACTTCTTGGACCCCGGGAAGTTCAAAGATCCCGCGGGTTTGGCCGATGCATTCACCGCCGGCGCCGAGGCTCTCATCGCCGGCAAAGGGGACAAAAACAACAACGGAGATGACGGACAAACGACGAAGGACGACGAATCCGGCGCGCACATGGACGCTCAGCTGAAGAGCCTGCACGGCCTACTCGGCGCGCACATGCTCCGACGTCTCAAGAAGGACGTGCTTGAGGGCTTACCCAAGATGCGAAAGGTCGAGGTGGCGTGCCAGCTGTCGCCCATTCAACGCGAGGTGTACGCCGACGTCCTCGCCCGTAACCACAAGGCTTTCAACCAAGGCGCTCACGCCAGGGAGAAGACCAGTCTGCTGAACGTCCTGAAGGAGCTGCAAAAAGTGTGCAACCACCCGTTTTTGTTCCTATCCGCGGAGAAGGATACTTTCCGCGCGGCGCGCAAGAGCGGGCTCGCGAAGAAGGTTGCGCTTGAGGCGGAGACGGATCGAAAATCGCGAAGCGCCGAGCTGGTTATAGCCGGTTCGCCCGCGCCGCCCGATAACCCGCTCGAATCCGCGCTGCTCCGCAGCTCCAGCGGGAAGATGCAGCTGCTCGCCAAGCTACTCCCGCGGCTGCGCGAGCGCGGGCACCGCATCTTGCTCTTCTGCCAGATGACGCGGATGCTGGACCTCCTCGAGGACTGGCTCAGGGCGTCGGGCGTAGGTTTCGTCACGGGTGACTCTGCGAATATTCCTTCGGCGGATCAATCGAACGGCGCTTCAAAGAAGAAGAGCCAGACCGCGCACACGCCCGTGTACGGCCGCATCGACGGGAGCATGCCGTCCGCGGACAGGCAACGCGCCATCGTCGACTTCAACACCCCGGGCACCGACACCTTCCTGCTCCTCGTCTCCACGCGCGCGGGCGGCCTAGGACTTAACCTCGCCACCGCCGACACCATCGTCCTTTACGATCCCGATTTCAACCCTTTCGTCGACTTGCAGGCGCAATCGCGGGCGCACCGGATGGGCCAGACGCGCGAGGTTGCCGTGTACCAGCTCGTCACCGCCGGGACGGTCGAGGAACGGATCGTGTCCATGGCCAAGTCCAAACTCGCGATTGAGCGTTTGGTGGTTAAAGACGAGAAGGATACCGACACCGCGAAGGAGACGGCGGTGAGCAAAAAGGCGGCGGAGGCGCGTCGCGGCGCCGAGCTCGCGCAGGTTCTCATGCACGGCGCGCGGGGTATCATGACCGACACGGAGGACACACACGGGGCGCACGATGCGGAGGATGCAGATCGCCGGCGGGTGATGGCGGCGGCGGAACCCACCGACGCGGAAATCGCTCGGCTGCTCGATCGCGCCGCGCTCCCGGCGGAGGTTGACGGCGAGGATGAAGACGGAGCCGCGTACCTCGGCGAGATTGGCGTCGAGGGTGCCGAGGGGGATGCCGAGGGGGGTGCCGAAGGGGGTGCCGATGAGGAGGCGAAGGGTGTCGCGCTCGTGGACTTGCTCGCGTCGCGCGCCGCGAGGCTCGGCGCTGACGACTCGGAGGATACGCTCGGTCAACGCGAACGACGCGAAGTCCTTCCCAACCCACACACACACGGGTCAAACCCTAACCCTAAACCCCTAACCCTGAACCACTGTAACGTGTGCGACGGGGATGACGATCCGGAAGGCATGTTACGCTGTCGCGGGTGCACGGCGTGCGCTCACGCGCTTTGCCTCGGGCTGGGCGAGGTACCGGCGGAGCGCGAGTGGTTCTGCGGCGACGGCGAGTGCGCCGAGGTTGGCGAACCCCTCGAGACGCGAAAGACTTCCTCGCAGCAGCCCGCCGCCGCCGCCGCGCTCGACGACGCGGACGTTCACATGTCCGACGGCGAGGATGTTCACCCTGGGGGGAAAGAGGATGACGACGGCGACGAGGACTATACGCACGCGGAGGAACCCGAGGAGGAGGAGGAGGATGACGACGACGACGATTTTCACATCGCGTCGTTGCCCGTCGGGGGATCCAAACGCAGGAAAACTGCTGCGCCCACCAAAGCCGTCGACCACCCGCCCACCGCCGACGCCATCGCATCCGTCCTCCCGGGAGCTGTGGGTGGTCCGCGTGTGGGTCCGGTGCCCATCGCCCCGGCGCCGCGGCCCGGGACTGGCAAAAACCAAGTCCGCTTCCTCCCCACGGATACGTTGGTGGTTGGCGCCGCCGCGAAGCAGATGTTCTGCGTGTGGCACGCCGCGCAACAAGCTCAGCAGATGCTCGAAGTCCGGAAAGCCAAGGATGAGTTCAACCACCTCAGGCTCGCCGACGATACCTTCGCGTCCATCTTGGCAAACGCCCCCGTCGGCGACGGGCTCACCGAGGAACAACACCTGCCGCTCGACATGTTCCTACCGATTCGCATCTTCGCGTGGAGATACAGCGAGGACATCTTGGCGCGCCAACGGAACGCGGTGGCGATGAAATCCGTCGGCGCCACGCTGGCGCGAGGCCACGCGGAGGCTTCTCGACGCGTCGAGGAGCTCAAAGCCTTCATCGCCGCCTCCCCTGACGCCGACCGGGACCGAGCCAATTCGGCGCTCGCCAACGCGACCGAGGATATGAAACGCCTCGAGTCCCTGTACGTCTCGCACCTCGGCAGGGCGGGAGAGGCGGACAGCGAGACGGCGGCTGTGCTTGAGTCATCCACGCAGTTGGGCGCGTCTCTGTTTTGCGAGCGGGTGCTGACCGCGACTGGTCGAAGACTCTCGGTTGAGACGGTGAATACGTTTATGTCGTCGACTTGCATCGTGGACCCAAAGACGCGGCACATGACGTGGGACGATAACGAGGGCCAGGCGATATTGCGCAGGCTGTGCGACACGTACACGCGATCGCTGGGTATCGAGTGTTCCATCACGTGCCCGCGGCTGCCGAGTTCGCCGGCGCCGGGGGTGGAGACTCAAACTACTCAGATTCTGAACCAAAATTTGAACCAAAATCCTTCCGCCGGCGGCGCCGCGCAGCCGGTGGCTGGGACTGGGCTCACGTCCGCACCGAACCTTGCCGACTTGCTCGGCGCCGATGGGGGTGCGGATGCCGGCGCGTTTGGGGGCTTGGGCGGCTTGGGCGGCTTTGGAGGATTGGGAGGTTTAGGTGGTTTGGGAGGTTTGGGAGGAGGTCTGGGAGGTTTGGGAGGTGTGGGAGGAGGTCTGGGTGGTTTCGGGGGCTTGGGCGGTTTCGGCGGCCTGGGCGGCCTGGGAGGTCTGGGCGGCCTGGGCGGCCTAGGAGGTGGGCTAGGAGGTGGGCTAGGAGGCGGCCTAGGAGGCGGCCTAGGAGGTGGGCTAGGAGGCGGCCTAGGAGGTGGCCCAGGAGGCGGCCTAGGAGGTGGCCCAGGAGGAGGCCTCAGCGGCCTCGGCGGATACCACGGTAAGCTACTCCAACTGCATCAGCTGCAAGCCCTCGAGACGCAACAACTCCAACAGCAGCTTCAGCAAATGCAGCAGGTGCAGGCGCTGCAGCAGCAGCAGCAGCTCCAGGCGCTCCAGCAGCAGCAGCAGCTTCAGGCGCAGCGCCAGGCGACCGGCCTCGACGCAAAGCAGGAAATCGAGCAGCTTCATAAACGCCGGCTGATGGAGATTCAGCACAACAAGGACAACGTCAAGCTACACCAGAAGATGCAGCAGCGCGCGTCCGTGTTGCAAGCGCACCAGAAGCAAAAACAAGCCCAGGTCCAGGCGCGGGTGTTGCAGCTCACGCAGGCTGAAGGACAAATCAGTTTGGCCCCGCCGATAGCCACACGAAGCCCATCCGCGGCGCAGGCGGTACAGCAGCAGCTCACGCAGGAACAGCTCCAACGCGAGCTCTTCGAGCAGTCGCGGCCGCCCGGGAGCAAGCTCGAGGGTGGCCAGTCGCACAAACCCAAAGAAACGTCGCATCCCACGCTGCCCCCCGACGAACTCGCGAGACGCGCGTCGCGGGTCAAGGTGCCGCTCATCGAAGGAATACACCCCGACCTCAACTACAACCGCGCGTCGGAGGACGTGACGTCGCACTTAACCCCCGCGCCGATTGAGGACGATGAGAAGTGCACGTTGCTGACGCCTCGACGCGGAACCTGGGTCTACGCCGTGAAGAGCCCGCTGACGGAACTTCAGCGGCTGTGCGAAACCAAGCCGGTGAATAAACCGGTTGGTTGGGTATCGTCCATGCGACACATGTGCGGGCGGTGGGGTATCGTCACCGCGACGAGGGCGGGATGCGTGGAGTTATGCGTGCACAACCCGATTTCACCGGGCCGGCCGCAAACGTTTTGGCTCCCGAGGGAAGCGGTGGGCATGATTGCAGACTCGGTCTACGACGACAAGGGTACACACGGGCACAGACACAGGGTCCGCGTGCTGGACGACACGCGCATCGTCGAGATGCTCTGCGAGTCCAAGCCGGACGAGAGCCCGGTGACGTTCGTACGGGCGATCGCGTCGGTGGTTGGTAAAGAAGGCGAGTTGCTCGAGTCCCGGGGGGACATTTTGAAACTTCGGTTCGCGCCCGCGGTGAGCGGTAAGAAGGATGACATCGAGCTCTGGCTGCCCAAGGAGGCGGTTGTTATTTGCACGCCGTGGAAGTGATGATGTGCCGGTAGTTTACGTACAGAGGTGACACGAATATCAGACTGTTAGAGTAGTGCGAGTAGTGCCGCCGTCGTATGATAGTTTACGCTTCCTCGTCATCGTCGCGACTTTTATCACGTGTGCCAAGTTTCGACTGTGCATCTCGAGTGGATAATAATAGATGACCTCGGATGTGCCGATGGGACAGGGAGGTGGCGCACGGACGAGGGTCTCAACATGTCGACGTTGACATCCCGAGTCGTCGCGGGATGCGCGAGATCACCCGCACCCGCGTCGATCTCGCGGGGGGGCGCGCCGGGTGATCGCGTTGCACGTCGCCGGGCACCCCACTCGCCGTCGAGGTCGTCATCGACGACGAGGATGAGTCCGGTGCGAGCGTCCGCGGGGCCCGTCGATGGATTCGTCCCCGCGATCGACGCCGCCGCCCGCGACGTCGCCGCATCGACCCCCCCGCTCGCGTCCTCGTCTCTCCACCGCGTTGACCCCATCGCCGACGTCGCCGTCGACGCGTGGTCAGTCTCCGGCGGCACCACCCTCGGCGTCCGATTCGCGGGTGTCGAAACAAAGCTCTTCCAAGCGGGTCTCCTCCCGTACCTCGTATATCTCTACTTCCTCGGTAAGGACGAGGCACGAACACCACCCGCGTCCAACTTCGGCGCCAGGTTCCTCCTCCTCTTCGTCTTCGCAACCATCCCGGCCGGCATCACCGCCAAGACAAAGTACGGAGACATCCTCGCAAACGTCGATCTCCTACACGGAAGCAGCGAGAGTTTACTCACCGTGAGCAACTTTCTATTCGCGTTTGGGTTCGCGGCGGCGCTCGCGGACGCCACAGCGACTAACGGGGGAGGGTCCGTGATGAGGGGCGACGGAGATGGGGCAAATGACGAAGAGAGAGACGCGCGGATGTCGGCTCCGGCGGCGTTATTCACGTTTTTGGCGGCGGCGGGCTCGGGCTGCGCCGCGCTGGCGTTCGCCGGGCAGTCCGCCGGCCTCGCCTCCGCTTTACACGAACCGTCGAACGCGCTGTCGGTACCCACGTGGGCCGTGCACGTGTCTTCCGTGACGGAGTGGTCCGTGGCGATGCGTTTAGTGTGGGTATACGCGGGTGTGAGCGGGAACGGCGGTTGGAGAAATTTGAGTTTCGCGATGGCTCCGTTTCTAGCCTCTGGGTTCGCGGCGTGTACTTTCCATTTGTTCTACAACGCACCGGCGATCAACGCGCTGGTGCCGCTGCAGGCGTTGTTGACGCTCACCGGTAACTGCGCGTGCGGGCTGGCGGCGTGGTCCATCGTCAAGGAGGGCGAACGGCTCGAGACGACTGAAGGCGGTTGGGTTGACCAAACTTTGACCTCCGACTCTGAATTACGCTTAACTCCGGACGCCTTCGATTGGGCGCCGCGGCCGACGCTCGGGTCCGTGCTCAAGCTCGCGGCGTGGTCCGCGATCGGCGCGGCGGGGGTCAAGTACGCCCCGCTGCTCTGCGGCGATTTCTTCCTGACGCCGACGTACGAAAAGGCTCTGGCGATCGTCGCGGCGCCGACGCTGGTATGGTCTTTTATAGTCTTTACGACTCCGGGGTCATCGGGCGCCGGGGATGTCGGCGATGACTCCCCCGCAGACTCGTTCTGGTCCAACCTGAGCATGGACAAGGTCAAGTCGTACGGTAAGGCTGGTACGGTGTCGTACGTGTTGGTGGAGTTGGCGTTCTGGGCCATCGCGTTTCCGGTGGCGTTCGGTTGGTACGGAGTCGCAGAGGGAACTTGGTTGGATATTTCGGACCCAGCGGATAAGGCTCGGTTGTTCGGCGCCGGGGCTGTGTTCATCAACGGGGTACGGGCGCTGGTGCCGTTGAGACTCGCGGCGGCGATCGCGCTGGCGCCCGCGGTGGAAAGCGCCATGGGGGGCGACGCGGATGAGAGTGACGAGAGTGACGACGTGTAATAAGTGCACTTGGTCGGATGAAAAAACAAGACGAGAGTTTCACTCGCCAAAATCACAACTTCAGACGTAAGCCCTCCGCTGCTTTCGCGGCAAGCTGGCGCCGTCGAACGCGTACATCTCCATCGTGAACCTGCTCACGTAGTCCTCCGCGTTGAGCAAGTCGAGAAACTCGCCCATCTCCAGCCCCCCGTCGTTGTTGAAATCGAACCGCTTGACCAAACCCTCCGCCATCCGTCGTCTTCGCACCAGCGACATCGACCCACGCGTGGTTTCCTCCAGGGTATCCACCAGGTCAGTCACGCCCACGACGCCGTCGTCGTCGCGATCGTAGGCTTCGAACGCGCAAAGTGCCTTGTTTTCGTGGGAGCCTCTGTGGCTGAGCGTGATGCACATGGCGAGCCACTCGTGTTGGTCGAGCTTGCCGTCGCCGTCGAGGTCGAAGGTTGTGAGAACGCGCGCGGCGAGCGGATTGTGATGGCAATCCGGGTGCCATCGTGAGAGCCGGTTGACGGACACGCCGACGGTGTTATTGGCGTAATCGCCCGCGGCGTACTCGCGCAATGCGTCGAGGTACGCCTTGTTGATCGCCGCAACCTCGGCGCGGGACGCGAACTCGCCGCGTCTCTCCGCCAAGATGCGAAGCGTACGTTTCTCCTCCTGCGGCAGCCACGGCTGGCTCTCGTCGTCGGAATCGTAGTCGAAGGTTATGGGGTGAACTTTGCCGCTGTGAGATTGGTGAGTGGCGACGTAGTTCTCGAACACGGGCCCGGCGCTGATGATCGTCCCTCCGCCGGGTTTGTACGATCCGGAGCGATCGTCGCGGGTTGAGGGTTTAGAGGTGCCACAGCCCATGGTTGGTGCGCGCGTCGTAAATGTCAAAAACGTTGACCGCCGCGGGAGATCATGGAGAAAAAAAACGGCCGCGCGCCACAGTCGACGAGATGATTTTTGAACAACTGCGGATCTGGGAGTGCCCTTCACTACTTCGGGCGGCGCACCGCGGCATCCGTCATGCCGCTCGTGTCGTGCATCGACGGCGCGCGCATGGACGTCGACGGCCAGACCGTCGATGACCCGTTCGCGTGGCCCCCGAAGGACACCACCGCGGACGTCGGACCCGTCGTGCCGATGGGCAGAGCGTGCTGCGCGAGGCTCGGGCTCGATCCCGCGGTGGTGTCCAGGGTACAGGTGGAGGTGTGGGTGGTGAACGACGGGTCGATGTTACGAATACGAAGCGTGGGGACCAACCCCACGCCGTGGTTCCCCAAACGCGACGGCCACAGACGCAGGCTCCTGCGGAAGGGCGATTGCGCCACGCTTCACGACGGAGATCGCTTCGGCCTGCTCACGACCGAGCCCGAGCCAGGGTCCGTGCGCTGGGTCGCCGCCGCCGCTGACGCAACGGGCGGCGGCGCGCTCGGTCCCACCACCGGCATCGAAGCATCGAAGCGTGACGCGCCGTCCGGCGGGGTCCAAGCGCCGGCGCCGCCGTCCAAGCGCATCAAGGACGACGATACCGACGACGACGTCATCATCATAGATGCCGATCCACAGTCTAAACCCACGCCGGCGCCCGTCACGAAACCCACGATGCTCGTCCTCGTCGGCCCTCCCGGCTCCGGCAAGAGCACGATGTGCGCCAAGCTCCCGCCCACACGATGGCGCGTCGCCAACCAGGACACCATCGGCAAGAACGGACGAAGAGGCACGCGCAAGCAATGCCTCGACGCCGCTCGCAAAGCGCTGACCGATTTAACCCAACCCAAACACGTCGCCGTCGACAGATGCGGGCTCACGCACGACCAGCGCGCGGACTTCGTCGCCCTCGCGGCGGAACTCGGCGCGAACTGCGAGTGCGTCTTTTTCGATTTGCCGAGGGAGGAGGTGTTCAATCGGGTGCGAGCGCGCGTGAATCACGTCGGCGGCGTCGAGGGTGAGAAAGGCGTCGGTTGCGTCAAGCGCATGATGGGCGGCAAGGCGAACACGCCGCCGCACAGCAAGGAGGGATACACGAATGTGACGAGGTGCGTCAACGCGTGGGAGCAGGACAACGCGGCGGCGGCGTACGCGGCGTTCGGTCCTCCCGTCGCCGGATGGAAACCGGAACGTTTCCAGAAGTCTTTGGAAGCTTCCGGCCCCGCTCCGTCCACCGAACCCAAGCCACAAGCCAAGCCCGGTCCAAACGCGTTCGCCGTGATGATGGGCGCCGCCAAGTCCAGTCCCGTGGCCAAATCCAAGCCGCCGATCGCCGAGACTAAGCCAAAGGCAGGAGCGGGCGGCGTGGGGGCTCCGTGGGCGCGGGGATTGGTGGACGTCGCCGCCGATCCCGCGGGTAAGGATGGTGTTTTGTGGCACGACGAGCATCTCGTGGTTCTGGAGGACAAGTACCCGAAAGCCGCGGTGCACTATCTGGTGCTGGCGCGGGACCCGGGGTTGGCGCGCGGGCCCAGCGCGCTACGAGCCGAGCACGCGGACTTAGTGGACCGGATGGCGGAGGTGGGTGAAAAGATTGCTCGGGAAAAAGAAGGCTCGGCGGGTGTCGTTTTCCGCTCTGGTTTCCACGCCAAGCCCTCGATGCCGCAGTTGCACCTGCACGTCATATCGCAGGACCTGCGCGGGAGTGGGATGAAGACTCGAAGGCACTGGAACACCTTCGCGACCGACTTTTTTAAGGATGCGGAGGACGTGGCGGCTGTCCTTCGAAGGGACGGGAAGGTTGACTGGGACGAGGAGGAGGAGGAGTCGGGCGTGGCGATGGCGAAGCTTCGGTGCCACAGGTGCGGGGACGGGCCGTTTAACCAGATGCCCAAGCTCTTCGCGCATCTCGACGAGTGCCGCGCGCCGTGCGAGAAGGGACGCAAGCTCTAGAAATGGCTCTAGAAAGGTTGGTCAAGACCCGACGCGAGACGCGACGTCGATAAATTTCCGATTGATTTTATTATGTTGGAACAAGACACCCGCTATCGTAAACCCCGTACTCTACATGAGATCTTCCGACGCACGCTTAGAGGAGCTGGGCGAGGTAGTACCCAATACCGACGACGCCGATCACGGTCGCGGCGGTGGTGATGAGCGGGGCGTTGGACGCGGCGCCGCCGGACGCCTTTCCAGTCTCCGGGTCGTAGTTCGCGAATCGGGACCTGGGCGCGTTGCACTGGGGGCACTTGTAATCCTTGCCTTGCTCGCCGAAAGGTGTGGGGAGGGTGTACACGTAGCCGCAGTCGACGCAGACGTGCGTGGCGCGCTCCTTCTGCGCGGCGGAGAGCTTCCTGCCGCCGAAGCGGGGGGGAGACGGGCGCTTGGGAAGGCGCTTCACGTCGACGGTGGCGGCAATCTTAGCGTCCCGGACGATGACAAAGTCCACCTGCGATGATTGGCAAGGAGGGGGAGGGTCAGGGATGCGTCGTTCGAGGCGGGTTTGGGTCGCAATCACGATGCGCGTCGGTGCTACGTAGCGGCGGGATTGGATCGACGTGGAGTGTCTATGCGCACAGCTGTGCTGTCGGGGCGATTGGCGCTGAGGAGCTCGTCTCACCTGGTTGGGGCAGGCATTGAGCGCCGATCGGACGAATCCGAGCTGGTCGGCGGGCCAGAGCTCGTCGCCGAAGAAGGAGGAGGTGTAGACGACGTAGTCGCCCGCCTTGAGCCCAGCCTTGGCGGCGTTACCGCGCGCGGATGCGATCTCGACGCCGCCGGAGACGCCCTTGTTGGACGCCTTGAGGTTAACGCCGAGGGGCTTTTCGACGGTGATGATCGTCTCGCCCGCGGCAGCGCGGGTCGCGACGACGCGGCGCGCGGGTCCCGCGGCGGCGACAGCCTTGGACCTGACGCGCGCGCCGGCGAAGGAGGAGCCGCGGACCGCGGTGAGGGGGGTGGCGACGGTGGAAAGGGCGGCCATTGCTATCGGCGACGTATCGGCGTCCGATGGAAGTGCGCCGACTGTCGGGGCCCTTACGCGCTATCGACTCAGTTGTGGATTGGTTCATGTCCACGTCATCCGAACCCTGGCTATTTCCGCTGACTCCAACCATGACCGTACCGTCATAGCTCGATCGCAGAGATTATGATTAAGAGTCTCACAACAAAACAAGCAATTAGTTAGAAAATGAAATACCAATCAGCGAAATAGAGACTACCTATTCAGAGATTTCAACTGTCCAAACAATCCAGAGCATGGCGCGCTTGCCCGGACTCGGGCGCACGGCTGGAGCTGCTCCTTACGTCGCGATCGCGGTGGGGATCATCTCCGGCCAGTACATCTTCAACCAGCCCCTGAAAGACTACGTCGCCAAGCAGCCAGCCAAGCCCCCAAACTAGCCAGCCAGAGAGCACTGAGAGTCGTGAAGGTGCCACAAACAGATGAGCGGCGGCGGCGAAGGGGGCGCGGATGGGGCGCCTCCCGGCCCGTCCAAGCGCCCGAAGGTCGACCACGACGCCACGCCGAGGCACCTTCGCGCGGTGGAGTTCTACTGCGGCGTCGGCGGCCTCCACTACTCCTTGTTGCGCGCCAGGCCGGGCGCCAAGGTGGTCGCGGCCTTCGACATCAACCCGAACGGCAACGACACGTACGAGCACAACTTTGGAGTTCGCCCGTCCCAGAAGAACATATACGGGCTGCCGGTGTCGGCGTTCGATAAGCTCGACGGCGGCGTCTGGCTGCTCTCGCCGCCGTGCCAGCCGTTCACGCGTCAAGGCCACAGGAAGGACAAAGACGACGGACGCTCGCAATCGTTCCTTCGATTGTTGGAAGAGATCTTACCAAAGCTCCGAGACCCGCCGACGCATCTGCTGGTGGAGAACGTCGTGGGGTTCGAACGCTCCGAGACGCGCCACACGGCCGTGCGGACGTTACACGACCTCGGGTACGACACGCGGGAGTTCATGTGTAGCCCGAGGATGTTCGGCGTGCCTTACAGCCGGCCGCGGTACTTTCTCCTGGCGAAGATGAAAACAATCGGGTGGGCCGACGGGGACTGGAACGACGGGGACGAATACCCGGCGCGGAACGAGGGACCAAAAGTATGGGAATCACGTTTACACCGATGCCAGCCACCCTCGCGGCTCAGCGCGACGAAGGAGTGGGTACCGGCCGGTGTGAAATGCGTGTATCCGCGCGATTTCGAGGGCGATACCAAGGCGGAATACGAGGCTAGGCAGATCAAACACGGAGCTTCCCCGGAGCCGGACCCGAGTCTTCCCACGTACGGGTACCCGGTCGCGCTCATGGGTACGTTCTTGGGTTACGGTAGCACATGGATTATGGGTCATGGAGATGATGAGGAGATGCGCCTGTTCAGTACGTACGCGGTACCGGAGAAGGACGTGAGGGTCGGTTTAGGCGCCGTGGATCTCGTGTGCGCCACGTCTTACAAGTGCAACTGCTTCACGAAATCATACGGCAAATACGTCAAAGGGACGGGGTCGATGGTGACGGACAGGCTGGTGAACAAGGAGACGTGGGACGGGCGCGTGGCCGTGGCGGGCGGGACGGGCGGCGACGACGACGGTGCCCTCCCCCGGCTGAGGTACTTCACGGAAAGGGAGATTGCAAAGATACATTCGTTTCCGAGTGACTTTTCGTTTCCGGCGCACATCACGCGGGCGCAGAGGTACGCGTTGCTGGGTAACTCGCTGTCCGTGGCGTGCGTGGCGCCGCTGATCGATCACCTGTTGAACGATCCGTCGGTCCCAGGGGAACAGCCGCCGCCGCGGCGAACGGTGGTGGCGCTAACATCGGACGAAGTCACGAAGTAGACTCTATCGTTAGTTAGTATAGGCGCGCGGGACTAATAGACGTACGGTTCTCTATTACGGCTAGCCGAGCTCCGTCGTCACTTGACCGCCGATTGCTTAGCCTTTCGCATGGCCCGTAGCTTCGCCCCGGAGTACAGCGCGAATCCCAGCAGCGCCACCAACGCTCCACCCAGCATCTGCCACGACCAATCCCGCGTCTCGCCGAACAAAACTCGGCTGAAGATGAACAACATCGCGACTTTCACGTTTCCCAAAACAGTCGTCGTCGTCGCGCTCGTCACCGCGATGACCTTGTTGTGAACCCAGTTGTACACCACCGCGTTGGCGCATCCTAAGAGCACCAGCCTCATCAAATCCCCGCCGCTCACGAACGCCGGTTCGCCGACGATTCCACCCGCGGTGCCGGGCTCGACGTCGCCCGCGCTACCTAACAACTCGGTGCCCTCGATCTCCACGCCGTCTAGCAACACGGCTTCCGCAATCTCCGGCGTCGACATCGCGAGCCGCGTCATCATCCGACTCCACTCCATGCTCGCGCTGACCGGCGCGAGCAGCCCGAGGACGACCGGGGAGGTGTAGAAGGTGAGGTACAACGCGTTGAGCCGCTCGGGGCCCATGATGCGACCGCTGAACGTCATCATCAACGCGTTTGACAACGTCGCCACGACGCAGAAGACGACGCCGATGGTCTCGTCGGGGCGTTGCTTGGACTTGTCCGCGCTGCCGGCGATCGTGGCCATGACCCCGGCGGCGACGAGGAGCAAACCGGCGGCTTCCAGCGGGGACGGGACCTTGTTCTCGACGACGACGGCGCACGCGGCGCAGACCACCGGGATGGATGCGCGGATCACCTGGTTGAAGGAGAGGGACAGGTGGAGCAAGCTGGCGTTGTTCAGCGCGATGTTGACCGCCATGAAGCCTCCGATGGCGACCAAGGCTTTCCACAGCCGTCCAACGGTCTGCACGTGCGTCTCCCCGACCGGTTTACCGCTGAACACGACGGGGGCGAGGGAGCAAATCTGGAACGTCAGGTGTGCGCACGTCAGGGAGACGGGGTAACGAAACCCGGCGTGCCCGAGGGTGTATCGGTTCAGCAGGTTGAGGGATGAGTTCAGGCCGAGGTAGAGGACGATGATGAGCGCGGTCCTGGCGGGGCTCGTCTTCGGGGCGCCGCCATCCGCGGGCTTGCCATCCTCCACGCCCATCGGTGCGCGCGAGGGTTTTGAAAAGGTGGGTTGTAAAAGGGTGGATTGTACAGCTGTACAGAGTTCAGCACCGCAGACGCTTTGGACCACTTACGGTGGCGCCATGACGAGCGCACTCGCCGTGATTTCCCAACCGGCGGCGGCTCGCGTTCGCCTCGAGCCTCGCGTGTCGTCGCGCCGTGTCGTGCGCATCCGCGGCCATCCCCGCGGCCATCGCAGCAGCGGAGGTGCGCGCCACCCCACCCGATTCAACGCGTCCAGATATTTTCTCCCCAACCCGCTAACAACGATTTCCCGCGTCTCGCCTCCGTGGAAGTCCATCCCTCACCCGTCTTCCCCGTCCCGTCGCCTTCCCATCGCAGACGCGCGCTTGAGTATCACGCGTCGCGGAGTCGTGACGTGCTCGCTCACCGGCGATGACGCGCCGAGGATGATGACCCCGCCCGACGACGACAACTTTGGCAAGATGGCGATGAGCCCATCGCGACCCAAATCTGTCCTCGCCGACTTCGCCATGGACACGGTCCCCGCTTCTCAACACAAGACCGCGAACCACCGCATCGCGAAGGCAACCGCCGCCGTCGCGCTGGGCTCCGCGTCCCTCCTCGCCGCGCACGCCGCGCTGCCACCCGCGGTCCCCGGCGTCGGCATCGGCGTCGCTCGCGCGGGAACATTTTCGCACATCAAAGATTACACAATGACCGACGTGCTCTACTACAGGTTCCAGAAGATCTTCGCGCTGCCGTTGCTGGGCAAGATCTTCTGCCTCGTGGCGTTCACGGTTCCGGTGGTGTTCGCGGGCGCGATCGCGTACAAGCTCGTGGATCTGGTTAACGCCAAACTCGACGGCGACGGGGGTGACAACGAGACAGAGTCGTGGACCGACGCGTTGGCTAATTCGTTTTATCTATTGAACAACGTCCCGGGCGCGGACGCGACGACGGACGAGTGGGACACACCATCGGGCCAGCGCCGCGGGTTCGTCACGCAGTTCATCGTCTTCGTCGGCCTCTTCGTCTTCGCCATCATCATCGGCATAATCTCCGATGAGATCACCGCGCAGGTGGAGGAGGTCAAAACGGGCAACAACAAAGTCGTCGAGAGCGATCACACCGTCATCGTCAACTGGAACTCCCAGCTCGTACCACTGCTCAAGCAGATGGCGGTGGCCAAATCGGAACGCGCGGGGACCTTCGACAGACCCGTAGTTCTCCTCGCGGACGTGGACAAGGAGCTTATGGACGAGACAATCGGCGAAGCGCTCGAGGAATCGCCGCCGTTGCAGGTGAGTTTATTTACATTTACGTAATTATAATGGCAATTAGAATGACGTCGTGTTTGCAGGTGGTGACGAGGCGGGGTAACCCTTTCGACGCCGAGGACCTGGCGCGTGTCAACGCGTTCGCCGCGCGACGGGTCATCATCCTCCACCCGCACGAGGACGAGGTTGGCTTGCTAGGCCAAGGCGTGCACGCGCGGGACGAGAGCGACGAGAGCGGTGAGTTCTTTTTCATCTCCACACGGGCAATTAGACTGACGGCGTGTTTTATCGACAGCTTCGCGCATTAAAGAGCTTCAGTTTCAACGCGAACAACGCGAAGAAGCGCTCAAGGCGACGGTTATTCTCAACTTGCTCAACGACAAGGCGCACGCGAACCCGGACGTCGTGGTGCAGATGCCGTACAGGCTCCCGGACGCGCAGGATTTGGTCGGGCACGCGCTTAAGATCACGAGGAGCCAGGTGCGTTTCTTTTTTAATTATCGCATGGGCAATTAGGATGACGATATGTTTTGTTCACAGGACGCCGACGCGGATAAGATGTTCGGCGTCTCTGCGCCCAAAGACGGCGCCCCCGACACTCGGTACGTGCAGGTGCACGGCACGGAAAACACGGGGAAGATCTCCGCGTTCGCCGCGTTCCAGCCCGGCATCGCGCGCGTGTTCGAAGTGTTGTTCGAGCAGGACGACGCCACCCCCGAGTTTTACCTCTCCGCCGCGCCGCAGTTCGCGGGCAAGTCCTTCGGCGAGGCTTGGCGCATGTTACCTCGGGCGACGCTGTGCGGGGTGTCCCACGGCGACGGGTCCGTTACCTTGGCCCCGGACGACTCGTACGTCATTCAAGCCACCGACGAGGTTGTCTTACTCGCGGAGTCCTCCACGGTGGACATAACCCCGGTGGACGAAGCCGTCACGCCTCGCAAGGTGAGTTTCTTTTAATCATCGTATGGGCAATTTCTGTCATGACGATATGTTTTGTATACAGGGTTCCGAGCGGTATTACATGAAGGCGCTTGAAGGCATGGTGGGCAGTAACCAAGGCGCGAAGAAGATTCTCTTCGCCGGGTACAACGACGAGACGCTGTTGGCGGTGAAGCTCGCGCAGGACATGGCGCCGCGCGGGTCCGAGGTTACCATCTTGGCGGAGACCATCCCGGCTGATGAGCTCGGAGAATTGAGGTCAACGCCGAATTGCAAACTCCGCGTGGTGAAGGGCGTGCCGTCTTCCCACGAGCACTTGCGATCCGTTCCCGTGTACGCTCAGGACAGCGTGGTGATCATGCCCGGGCGGGACCTCGGTAGCAAGGCGGAGGAGGACGCCACTGTGTTGGCTACGATTTTGCAGACGTACGCCAACTGCGAGCTGCGAAGGTCGGGCGCGGCGGACCCGAGCGAACTCGCGTATAAGAACCCGCACATCGTCGCGACGCTCAACACGGACAGCGCGCGGAGCATCGTTGAGTTGATGGGCACGGTGGACACTCGGCATTCGAACGAGATCCCTGACGTCATCATGTCCGATGACCTGATCGGCGGGGCGCTGCTGCAGGTTGCGGCGAACCCAAAGATGGCGTCGCTCTTCGACGCGTTGCTCGCGACGGAAGGGCACGAGTGCTACATACGCGACGCTGACCTCTACGGCGGCTTGGACACCAGAGCGAGTGCTGCTGAAGAGAAAGAGGGTTCGGGTTCTGCTGAAGATGGTTCAGACGCTGGTGACTTGGCAGAGGCTGGGCCGGTGCGGTGGGGGGTTATTTGCGAGCGAGCTCGGGAGCGGGATGAGTTGGCCATGGGCGTTATGAGGGCCGACGGCGACATGGTCATCTCGCCCGCGAAGGACGAGACGTTCGTGTTTGGCGAGGGTGACCGCATCATCGTCCTCGCGGATAGCCTTTGAGTGGTGTACTCTGATTGAAGGGACGTCGTTGGTTACCCTCGACGCCGTTGTGATGAATGACTTATTTTAAATGGGCTCAGAGTTAATATTAAACCCGCGTGCTCCCGGGGTGTTTCACCCTGCGTTTGCGTCGCTCGTGGCGGACCGGTCAATCGGTGCTTCATGACCGGTCAATCAGTGGTTTATTCCCACCGATTAGGAGAGCTGGCCGCAGTCGGCGATCATGACCTGCTTGGTGGTCTTGCCGGAGGAGGTACCGACGCCCTCGACGGCCTTGACGACGTCCAGACCCTTGGTCACGGAGCCGAACACGACGTGCTTGCCGTCGAGCCAGGCGGTCTGCACGGTGCAGAGGAAGAACTGGGAGCCGTTGGTGTTGGGGCCCGCGTTGGCCATGGAGAGGATGCCGGGGCCGGTGTGCTTGAGCTGGAAGTTCTCATCCGCGAACTTTGCGCCGTAGATGGACTTGCCGCCGGTGCCGTTGTGGTTGGTGAAGTCGCCTCCCTGGCACATGAAGTCGGGGATGACGCGGTGGAAGGAGGAGCCCTTGAAGCCGAAGCCCTTCTCGCCGGTGCAGAGCGCGCGGAAGTTCTCTGTTTGGGGAAATTCGGGGTGGTCGAGATGGGTTTGGTCAGGCTTTAGTCGGTGGTCGATCGAAGCGTTTTTTGACGGCGGCGACAGTTCGGCCCGGAAAAGTGCGGGAGCAGGGGGGTAATAAAGATGAGGGCGACGCGATCTGGGCGACGGGACGCACCGGCGGTCTTGGGGACGACGTCCGCACGGAGCTGTGGACGTGGGAGGGTGGTTGATGGGGTTCAGAGGGTCAGTCACGGAGGTTCAGCCGCCGCGCGGCGATGGAACGAGTGTCGCCGTCGCGTCGGATCTCAGAATCTTTCCCGATCGCGGATCTGAGATATTTGCCGATCTGGCGACGCAGGCGTTGGGACGGCGTTGGGACACGGGAAAAGGGGAGGACTCACGGTCATCTCGATGCGGCCGGCGGGCTGGCCGCCGATGGACATGTCGAAGAAGCAGACGGGGTTGGACATTTTGATGTGTTGTGTGTGTGAGTTCGCGTGTGGAAGTGACTCGTGACGTGGATGATCGCGCTTTTTCAGTCTCGGACGCGAAAATCGACCGCCGCAAAAAGCGGTTCGGACAGGGGTGCCAACCGAGGACAGCTGGCCACAGCGAGGGACGCGGGAAAACCACCGGACATCCACCCGGCGGCGCTTCACCCACATCTCGACGAGGCGGTACGTATAGATACACGCGTGAGTGATCTCATCGCGAACATGGCGGCGGGCGAGCTCAGCAGGCTGCTCGACCAAGACGGCGATGGGGGAGTCGACGAGGCGGCGGAGCGGGTCGAGCAAGCCGAGATCGCTCGCGCGCAGGCGGAATCCGACGCCGCCGAGGGCAATCGCAGGCTCCAGGTCGCCAGGCAACAGTTCGCCGAGTACGCGGAGTCCAAGGCGACCGAAGCCGCCGGCCTCGGCGCCATGATCCGCGACCTACTCAACGCGTGCGAAGGCGTCGGCGCCGAGGCGCTGACGAAGAAAGTCTGCGAGATCAAGGAAACCATGGACGCAGCCGAAGCTGAGGCGCGCGCGATGGCCACCGACGCGTCCAAGGATGCGGCGAAGAAGGCCAAGCTGACGAACGCATCGGACGTGGATGCAGCGCCGATGGAGACGTCGGCCAACGGCGCGCTCGCGACGGCGGCGGATGCCGACGAGGACGAGGACGACGTCGCGATGCGCGACGACACCGCTGGCGCGCTGGACGCCGCGGCTGCCGACCTCGACCCCTCGATGAACTTCGTCGAGCGCGCCAAGTACATCCCGCTCCGGCTCGACATGGAGGAGCGCAAGCTGCTCCGGCTGCTCGAGGCTGCGTTGCACGTGAGCGAGTACACGGACAAAGTCGACGTTCTCACGTTTCGGAGCAAGACGCAGCGGATCACCAAACAGCTCAAGGAGATCTGCGCCATCATGTGCGGGCTCGTGGTGGCGACGGACTACCGCGCCGGGCAGCAGCTCATCAAGGACAAGGAGTTCGTGGACAACGCGAGGTTTTTTCAGCGGATCTTTGAGATTGGCCGGCGGCACAAGGTGATGAACCCGGAGAAGATGCGAAGCGAGTACGGTAAGATGATCTACCTCCTCCAGGACTCGCAGATGGCTGACGTCCAGGAGCTGTTGAACTTCAAGCTCGTCGAGCCCATGCGCACCGCGTACGAGTTGCTCGCGGAGAAGAACGGCCTGGCGATGCTGAAAGACGGCCTGATGCACCAGGCCACCGCGGAGATCATGCACGAGGGCAAGCCTCGGATCCAGGTGCAACGCGAGATCAAGGCGAAGGAGAAGGCTCGCGAGCATCTGAGCCGTCGCTACGCCCACTCTGATCTCAGCTCCGAGGAGATTCTCAGCGTGCTGTACTCCGTATCGGACAACAACGCGTACCTCCGATTCAACCGCGATCCGGTGGACAGGATGATCGGATACCTCAAACAGTACTTCGATCCCAAAAACCCCGAGCCCGGTTTTTCGCTCGGGATCACGATGGGCATGGGCGGCGCGCGCCTGTCCCACAATCACGAGCGCCAGTACACGTACGTCATGCAGTCCATGATGCTGTGGAGAGAAGTCAGCAACGACATGTTCAAGCTGTGGTACCTCGCCGAGAACGACTTGCTGCGAGAGGGCGCGCACTACCAACTCACAAACACCGGGCAAGGACTGAACCGAGTGCAGTCCGCGCCGCAGACGAACAAGGCGATTCACCAGGTGCTCGGCCGGTGCCAGAGCAAGCTCGGGCACTGGGTCGGGAGCAGCGTCGTGCACCTCGGCGATCACAACGTCCCGAACGCGCTCATGTTCATCGATAAGTACACGCAGGTGCCGAGGATCCTTAACCCAACCACGCTGGTAGTCGCGAGGGTGGAGGAGCTGTGCGAGGACGACGGTTTACGACAGTACGTGGAGAGCACGTTTGGTGGGATCGACGAGTGCAGGAAGACAATCTTGGCGGACTTTTTCAGGCACGCGTTTGACGGGAGCGGCGCGGATAATTTCTTCGACGCCGGGTCTTGCATCGACGGTCGGTTGACGAGCGCTTGGAACTGGTGCTCGAAGATTGAGAAGAAGTCGTACTATCCGGTGTTTTCGCTCGCGGGGTTCACGGGGTTCGACGGCGGGGATTTCAGGTCGTGATTGTTATTGGGTCGTGGACGGGGGAGCGCGTGGGACGACGGTTATACACATTCTTTTACATCGAGTAACTCATCACGAGGCAATCACCGAGACTCTTCGATCATTCTCTCCTCGTGCGTTTCTGCCCCTACTACTACTCATATTCTGTGTCGGTGTCGTATCCATCAGCTTCCGTCACGGGAGTTGCGCCTCTGGTCCTCCACAAAGTGTCTCCGGTTGCGAGGTGGAACTTGGACCACCCATCTTCGATTTGCTTCTGAATCAAACCCATTTGAAATCTTGAATCAACAGAAGCCGTCTTTCGTTCGAAGCCTTCGAGTGGATGCCGTTTCAGGCTTTGCCTGAGATTCCGGCTGTTCGAAGAACTGCCCACACTTCCGTCGTCGTCGAGACCGATATCCGCCATCGTGATTCCCTCTCGCACACACCAGTTCCGCACGTTTATGAGCCCTTGATAGTCTGGGCAGGGATACGTACAAGAACCCTCACCTTTCTCGAATACAAATACCCCATCCTCCTCCTCCGTCGGGATATCCACCACGTAGTGGGTTCGTTCCCAAACTCTTGTCCACGCGTTGCTCTGTATCATCCACTCGTTGTGATGTTTCCAAAACCAGGAGAGAAGCCTGTGGTATTTCGCCACGACCAAGCCGTACTGAACAGAAGTGGTTCCGTAAGTTTGTCTCACCTCATCGAGCGGTGTGTACACATGATCATGCGGGTTGACCCGATGTACCTGCTCAATGTATGGTCTCATATGCACACTCACGCCGCCTTCGATGAGCGCTCTGATTGCAAAGTATACCGCGTCCTCCTGCAACACGGCACCCTGCTCGAGCAGGAAAAGCATAACATCGAGATGCCCGTTATGTGCGGCGAGACTCGTGAAGTTAATCTCTCCCCACGTAGGATACCTACGCCTCGGACCTGTTCTCTCGTCCTTTACGACCGAGTCCCAGTGATTATCTATCATGTGGCGCAACATGTCTAGGTCACCTCTCTTGACGACTTCATAAAAAGGTGCCACGAGATCGTAGACTGCTGCGCCGCGAGTCGTCAACCACCTGGCGCACTCCAAATGCCCGCGAGTCACCGCCGTGTACAACGCCTGCTTAAACTTAACGCCTTTGGAATGAAGCCACTGCAAATCGTCGAGGTTTCCGCGAGCCGCCGCGAGTTCGGCGAGGGACAGTTTATACATAACCGGTGGCTTATCCGATCCAGCTTCGCCTTCAAAGTCATCTTCTTCATCAATAATCCGGAGTCGAGGGTTCTTTCCGGCGGCGTAGCGCAGACAGTCAAAGTTTGAATGTTTCCCATACTTGAATAGTCGACGCTGTCTCCTCAGAAAGTTGTGCATAAGTCCGGCCTGCAAAGGGAATCCCGCGACTGTAAAAAGATATTTCAAAATCTCCAGCTGACCATACCCGGCGGCGGCAGAACATACTCCCCGCAATTCGTCTGACCACCTGTCCCTCTGCTGCAAAGTAAGGCCTCCTCGGTGTTCAAAACAGCCCTTGATGACTGCAAGACTCCCTCTCTGTGCGGCGTCCTTCAACATGTCCGGGAGAAATTCAGATTCTGGTCCAAAATAATCATCATTCAAGCCATGCAAGTCAACCTCGTGCGGTTGTGTCCCTGCGTCATTGAGCACACGTAAATATCGCAGCATCTCGACATCGTCATTTTGGACGGCGAAGTGGAAGCATTCAAAGTCCGGCGCTCCTACATAGTCCGGTCGCTCTTCGTAAGGCACGTCACTCCAGGGTGCGAAGTACTTTTCCGTGATCCAACGTAAGGTCTCCAGCCTCGCCGCCGCCGTCAGCTTGGGATCCCTCTTCTTCTCTCTGTCAGCGCATTCTGTGGCATGACGCTTCAAGAAATAGGGCCTGGTTCCTGGTAACACTATCTGTCTCGTCCGCTGACCAGTGACCATGTTGCTGAAGTTAAGCACTGAGGGCATGCCCCAATCCTGCCCGAAGGATGTGACTTTGAAAAGAACCGGTACATACCCGAGTTCATAAAGATCCTCTCCATCGAAGCCCCTATCCGATATATACTGGGATGTCCACCAATCATCGCCGGTCGCATCCAGGGTCTCCGTCGCCCACTTCAGCACGTGAAGATGTCCTCTCATGGCCGCGTTCACGCACACTTGCCAACTCAACTCGGCTCCCTCGCTCACGAGCCACTTCACCACATCGAGGTTCCCCTCCCTCGCGGCCAACGCACACCAGTCGCGCCCGATGAAGCGTCGAATGGTCTCTCTCGAGAACGCTATGGCATACCGCTCTGACTGGGACTGGATGGCAGACATCACAACATCCCCTTCATGATGAAGGTCGAACCGTTCCAGGTCGGCGCGCATCGTCGAGTCTTCCCAGTCTTTGGACACCTTCCAACCGATGGCCCCGTCCCGCAACGCCCCCTTCGCATTCTCGATAGTTCGGAGACGGCTGGTGAGCGGCATGGTGCAGTGACGGGATGTCAGCCCAGCCTCTTGAATCGCGAGGCGACACGACTTGTTCACGCGCGAGAACATCACGCGGTCGACCTCATCGTCCAGCCGCGGGAGCACGTTCTCCAGGAGGATCTCGCGGGGAATCGCCTTTAGGAACTGGCCGAGGCCGGCCACCTCACGATATACGCTAAGGCACGCGCTGTTGACACCCGCGAACGCGACCGCATCCTTCGCCGGAAGGCGCTCGACCACGCGCAGCTGTACATCCCGCGGCAGCGACTCAAACCCTGTCGTGCCGCCGTCGATGTCCATGGTGACGGTCATGCTTGGGGCGGTTGGAAGTGATTGAAGTGACTCAAACCCTGTCGTGCCGCCGTCGATGTCCATGGTGGCGGTCATGCACGGGGCGGTTGGAAGTGATGGGCGCTTTTTGAAGATGGGGTGCCCATGTCTGAGACCCATTGTTTGAAGCGCGTGGCGGGGGCGGCGGACGCGGTAGGGGCTTCGCGGGCGAGGTGGAGGCGAGGGGCGGACCGCGCGTTCGGGGCACTTCGCCATGGTCGCCCGCAGCTTCCTTGGCATCCACCCGCTGCACCACAGCAAGCTGTGGTACTTCCTCTCCTTCGGTGCGTTTGCGTGCCTCAGCCCTTTCCTGCCGCTCTTCTACCGCGCATGGGGCATCGACGAGCGGCAGATCGGTGCGATCAACTGCCTGCGCCCGCTGGTGTCGTTCTGGGTCACGCCAATGTGGGGCGGACTCGCGGACTGGAGCGGACGGCACAACGCCATCCTGTTCGCTAAGATGCTCGCGCAAGGGTACGGATACTCCGGCCTACTGTGGCTCCTGCCGAGCCACTCGTTCAAGATCCTCTTCGCCTACGTGGCATGCCTCGAGGCGCTCTGCTGCGCGAACAACTCGCTCGCGGACAGCGCCACCGGTCAGATGTGCAGGCGCGCACAGCGACTCGGGGAGTCCCCTCACGGCGGGATCGACTACGGCTCGCAACGGCTGTGGGGCGCGGTGTCGTGGGGCTACATCTTCGCGCCCCTGTCGGGAGCCATCCAGACCTTCTCGCCGCCCGCGGTGAGAACCGTGTTTCCATTCGTCGCGTTTCCCGCGTTGCTCACGGCGTCGGCGTTCGTGTCCCTGGGCATGGACTTCACGCCAGCCGAGCACGGGGACGAGAAGACGGATGGAGGGGAAGGGAGGGAGGGTGTGCCCGTGCCTGGAGGCTCGGACTTTCGCACCCCGCGTAAATCAATCGGCGATGAGAAGATAGACGATGAGGAAGTGCTTTTAGAGATGGTGCAGGTGCGATCCTCACCCGATGACGTAGAAGATGGGACCGATCCGGCCGCGCCGTCGCCGGTGAGGATCGATCCGCGCACGGGCTACGCCGGTTTAGGACCTGGGTTCAACGGAGTGGCCACCCCTAAGAAGGAGGGCGCAGCTGTGAACGTTCTCGGCGTCGACCTGAGCGTTCACGAGGACGGTTCAGAAGCCGGGGAGTTCTCCGACGACAGCGCCGCGGCGATGGATGGGGGCGTGAATACTCCTTCGGTCGTCGCGGGTTCGACTCCCACACGGGGCGAAAAACGTGTGGCGCGTCGGGTGTTCGCGGTGGTGACCGAGCCAAACAACGCTTTACACTTTTTACTGTTTCTCCTGATGGGCGCGTCGATGGCGGTGACGGATACTTTCCTGTTCCTGTGGCTCGAGGAGCTCGGCGGGTCCCGGTTCCTGATGGGCCTGGCGCTGATGTGTACATGCCTATCCGAGGTTGTCGTCTTCGCCAAGGAGGCTGCGATCAAACGCGCGTTGTCCACCGAGTGGTCAATAGTTTTGGTGCTTTTTTGTTACGGGGTGAGGCAGGTATTTTACGCGACTTTGCCCTCGTGGTCCACGCCGTGGGTGGTCCTTCCCGTCCAGTTGCTTCACGGCATAACCTTCGGGCTGTATTGGTCCGTGGGCAACGCGTTCGTGCACGACGTCGCGCCCAAGGGTTTGAACGCCGCGGTGATGAGCGTGTTCGGGGGGTGTAACAGCGGGGGTGGATTCTTGGGCGCGGTTCTCGGTGGTTTGGCGTATTCGAGGTTCGGCGGCGCCGGGCTGTGGTTCGGTGTGGGGTGTGTTAACTTTGTCCTGTGTGCGATTTTGGTGGTGAAGATCGTGGTGTGGGATCGGGGATGGGGCGCGAGGCGCGGGTGGGCGCGGTTGGGCACCGACGAGGGTGCGTAGCGGTAGATGTAGGCGCGTGCATGTTCACACAGCTGTGAAGTTGCCAAATCTGGGTGACAAAATCGTCGTCTGATAAAATGCCCATAGGACTCGAGAAAACTGGGTTTAGACTGTAAGTGATAGACTCGTCAGCCACGTGGTACCGCCATCTTGGGCGGCGCTGCCGGCGCGCGCGTCTCGTCTCACGCCTCGATAGCATAGGCGGCGTGGACGGGTTCGGCGAATCGGCGCGCTCGTTTGGTGAGCGAGAGGGAGGCCTCGAGGGCTACCTCTCGGAGGGCGATTCCGGGCGCTGGGCTGGGAATTCAATAAAGTTACCTCTGCAGAGCCCCCGTTGTTGACGGGGAGCGGGCCCGGGGGGCAACATGCCGGCGCCTAAGAGCCGGCAGGGGGGTCCCGCGGCGGCGGGAGCGTCCTTGAAGCACATAAACCCACCGGCGGTTGAGAGAAAGGTGAAATTCGAGGTGCGCATCGCCCGCCGTTCGCCAGATGTCGCCGCGACCCCGCGCGCGCATTGGGAATCCGCATGAGGAACACGTGTATCCACGATTTTGACCGGGCGCGGCCCGATAGTTCGCCCCCGGCGCGATCCCACGCGCCCACCCCGCGCCCCAAACGCCGCGCCCCGACGAAACACGATCATCGAACGACCCCCGCATCGCGTGAACGATGGAACCCTATCGACTGACCGAGACGCGCGCGCCCCTTTCACCCCACGACCGACACAGGAGCTGCCCGAGAAATCGCTGTGGGTATTCCGAAAGGAGCATCCCGCGCGACGGCTGTGCATATCGCTGATACGGAATCCGTGGTTCGACAGGGTCGTGATGACGCTCATCCTGCTCAACTGCGTGTTCCTAGCGATGGACAGCAAGGCGCCGGGGTTCGAGGAAACCACGAGAGGGTGCGCTTCCCCGCCCGCCCCACGCGCAAACTCCGCCCCGTCTCAACGCTCTCATTTCAATGCCCAAAGTGATTCAACATTTACCTGACCCCGCCCTTACGCACAACCTCGATTCACAGGAAAGCGGTGGACAGCAGCGAGAACATCTTCCTGTCGCTGTTCTGCCTGGAGATGGTGATCAAGATCATCGCCATGGGGTTCTTCGTCCACCGCGAATCGTACCTTCGCGACTCTTGGAACAGGCTGGACTTCACCGTGGTGATTCTGGGCATAATTGCGGCGATGAACCTGGGTAACTTCAGCGCCATCAGGACGGTGAGGGTGCTGAGGCCGCTTCGCACGCTTCAGGGGTTCGCGGGCATGCGCCAGCTCGTGGTGACGCTGCTGAATTCGCTTCCGTTGCTCGGGGACGTCGCCGTCCTGATGGCTTTCCTCTTCTTTCTGTTGGGTCTCATCGGGGTTCAGCTCTTCTCCGGGGCGCTGAACAGGCGGTGCGCGTCGCTCGATAACCCCAACGCCGGGTGCGAACTTTGCGGGTACGACGTGGGGTACTTGGGGTACAACGCGAGTCAGATCAGCGCGGGATGTTTAAGTGACTGCGCGTTACCGGCGTCGCCCCGGTGGACGGTCGACGACGCCACGACGTGCGGCGGGCCCCGGGAGTCAAAGTACCCGGGGCTCGGGGCCAAACCGAGCGGGTACAGGTGCCCGGAGGGTTCGTGGTGCATCCGGCACGATGCCCCGAACCACGGCATCACGTCCTTCGATAACATCCTCGGCGCGTGGCTCGCGATCTTCCAGTGCATCTCGATGGAGGGTTGGGTTGACATCATGTACTGGACGCAAGACGCGGTGAGCGAGTATTCCTCCTGGTATTTCGTGGTGACGATCATCCTCGGATCGTTCTTCGCCATCAATCTCGCGCTCGCGGTGCTGTACGTAAGTTTCACCACCGAGCGCAAGACGGACAAGGAGCAGCACAGCGACGAGCTCGCGGCGGAGAAGGAGGCGAATTCAAAGATTTTGGCCACCATGGAGAGCGAGACTTCGTACCAGGCGGCGCAGATGGCGGACATGCAGCGGCGTCTGAGCGACGCGTCACCGGGGCGGAAGAGCGCGCCGCCGTCGCCCTCCATGTCGCCGCACGCGTCCTTCGTGGCGACCCCGCCCAACGGAGGCTCCATCCCCGAGGAGGGGGAGGGGGAGACGGGTACATTCGGCGACGGCGACTCGGATGCCGAGACGCCCACGTCACATAACGGAGGGGACGTGCCGGTGAAACGACCGAGCGTCTTCGACAGCGCGTTCCGCCCCGAAAAGTTTGGCAGCGCGATGGTGACGCCGCTTCCGATGCGAACGGTTGACGAGGACGGCGGCGACGGGGATTTCGCCGAGCAGCCGTGGCTCAACGAGGGGTTCACCACGGTGCAGCAGTGGGTTAAGCACCACGGCGGCGAGATTCAGGATGTTCAGATCGTGAACGGGATACCAGTGGTGGTACGACCGTCGTTGGCGCAGCGGTTTCAGCGCACGTGCCGCGTGCTGGCGATGTCCGCCACAGTCGGCAAGGTTACCATGTTTCTGATCATCTTAAACACGGTGCTCATGGCGAGCGAGTTTCACGGCATGAGCAGAGGACAGGTGGACGCGTACGAGGGGATCAACTACTTCGTCACCGCGTACTTCGCGCTGGAGATGGTGGCGAAGATAATCGGACTGAAACCCAGGGCGTACGTCGCGGACAGGTTCAACATATTCGACGGCGTGGTTGTCATAATCTCGATCATCGAGTTGGCAATTGCAGACGGCGGCGGTGGCGGCAACCTCACCGTGCTTCGATCCTTCAGGCTCCTGCGGATCCTGAAGCTCGCGCGGTCCTGGCCGCAGCTGCGGAAGATCATCGCGACGATCCTGGACACCATCCCGTCCATGAGCTCGCTCGCCGGGATGCTGTTCCTCTTCATCTTCATCTTTGACCTGCTCGGGTTGCAGCTCTTCGGTTACGAGTTTGTCTTTTGCGACTCTTACGATGTGGAGGGCGCCGCGCCGTCGTGCCCTCCGAACGTGTTGGAGACGTCGTGCCCTAACCGCAAGGACTGCTACGTGGGATGTGAATCGGCGCAGGCTGACACGTGGATAGCGTACGACTCGGGGGCGACTGGTTACTGCGCAAAGTACGGGGACGGTTCGTATCTCGCGAGGTTGGGCGAGAGCGATCAGCCGAGGCACCACTTTGACGATTTCTTCTGGGCGTTCATCACGATCTTCCAGGTGCTTACCGGTGAGAACTGGAACGAGGTGATGTACGACGGGATGCGTACGAAGGGTAACGCGGCGTGCCTCTACTTCATCCTGCTGGTGGTCATCGGCAACTACATCGTGCTGAACCTCTTCCTGGCCATCTTACTGGACAACTTCGCCGACATGGACAGCAGCGGAGAGACCGCCACTGAGACCGCCGCGAGGGAGGCGAAGAAGGCGGAGGAACTCCAACGTAAGAAGTCACAGGCGCTGGAGCGACGGAAGACGCGACAGGCGGAGTGGATGAAGCTGCAAGCTCAGGCGTCGCTGATATCGGGCGGATCGTTCGGATTGGGCCGGAGCAAATCCTTGGGCAAGGAGGGCGCGGAGGGCGTCGCGGGTGGTGACGAACATTTCTCACTGGTGGCCCGCGCGCGGGTCCAGGCCAAGCACCTCATCATGCACCCCAAGTTTGACCAGTGCGTCATCTTCCTCATCTGCGTGTCGTCCGTGTTGCTCGCGGTCGATTCGCCCAACATCGACCCGGACTCGCAGCTGAAGAAGGCGTTGAACATAACCGACGTCGTGTTCGTGACGGTGTTTACCCTGGAGGCGTTGGTCAAGATGTTCGCGTTGGGTATGAAACGGTACTTTGCGGTCGGGTGGAACGTGATGGACTTTGTCATCGTGGTCATCGGGCTGATCGGCGCAATTCTAGAATTGTCGGGAAGTTCGACGATGCAAGCGGCGAGGTCGATGCGATCGTTCCGCGCGTTGAGGCCGATGCGCATGGCTTCCCGCGCGGAGGGCATGCGTATCGTGATCGAGGCGCTGTTCCAGGCGATCCCGCCCATCATGAACGTCGCGCTGGTGTGCATCCTGTTCTACCTCATCTTCGGCATCCTCGGACTGAACCTCTTCATGGGGAAGCTGTACCGATGCGTGTACGCCGGCACCGACGACGTGCTCATCTCGCCGATGCTGGGAATGAACCCCAAGGACGTCACCAGGGCGTGGTGCGACGTGGGGACGCACTTGGTCGGATGCGTGGGCGGCGCGAGGGTCGCGCTGTACTCCTCGGGGCAACTCGGGTGGACCTGCGTCTCTTCCACAATTCCTACTTCAGTCGTCAACGCCGACGCTAATCGCGTGGAGACGTACTCGGGCGAGTGGACATGCACGGCGACCGCGGA
>Ga0115571_1000442_pt1 | contig 30934 bp, 31 predicted proteins | sample COGITO_mtgs_1205_FD_87293 | JGI IMG/M metagenome (GOLD analysis project Ga0115571, IMG submission 87293) | Pelagic marine microbial communities from North Sea - COGITO_mtgs_120531 | ecosystem: Environmental > Aquatic > Marine > Epipelagic | place: Germany:Helgoland, sampling site Kabeltonne...
CTTTTGGATTATATAATGAATAACCCCACACTCTCACTTTTTCTTCTGGAAAATAGAAGGTGCTTATATCCCAAATCATTTTATTTTTAATCAACCAATAATGCGGTGCTTGGTCGCTATTCTCACCAATAGTCCGAATTCCTCTCATAACTTTACCCTTAATTTTTTTATTCAAATGAAATATATTCTCGTGGCATTGACCAATCTTATATTTTTTTTGCTCTTCTTCTCCACACCACATAGTTCTAATAGGTTTTCCAACCCCTTCATTCACTCTCATTCTTCCCAAAGCATTTCCACCTAAACCCCCATTATTCGCTTGGACTTCACGAGTTTGTCTCTCAAATTCAGATTGGTTCATTGTCTAATTTATATTCACAGGATATAAAAAAATAATTTATTCAATTTTCTTATCACTGATAAATTTTTAAATATAACTATTCTCGCACAATACGCTCCCCTCCCATTTCCCAAATTACTTTGCCTGACTGAACTAATCCCTCAAGCAATTCTTCACTATGATATTTTATCCAATCTGCTTTAGTCATTATTTTTTCTTCCTCTTCTTCATTCATTTTTTTTAGTCTCTCACGCATTTCTCTGACTTCCTTTTTAAATTCCCAACCACTGGCGATACTCACCCACCCATTGCTATCATATTTAATAGTTTGTTTTGTTTCGTATCCTGACCGAAGAAGCATATTAGCGAATTATATTCACAGATATAAATAAAAAAAAAATTCACTTTTGTTTTTAATGATAAATTTTTAAATATAACTATTCACCAATTTACTCGCCTGCTCCAATAATTTGCTGAATTCTTATCATTCTTCGTAAGTTTCCCTGCCTTATTCCGAATACCACCGCTTCGTGCTAAATATGATTTCTTTTGGGCTGCTGACGCTCCCCTCTTAAAATCCGTCATTGTGCTGTCTCCGAAGTGTATTAAACGCTTACCTCCATTTGCTCCTTTTACATAAACCATACCCTTCTTACCTTTCTTCGTGCTTTTCACAGGTTTGTATAACGGCTTCTTAGTTTTAAAATCACTCATTTTATATATTACTATTATATAATAATGGTTGAACCTCTCAGAATTCCAGAGAACCCTAACGAAGGTATGTTGTTAGATTTGAGTAATCAAATGAAAGACATTGTAGAAGAAAAAGATTCAGTAATTAAAACTATTAGTGAAAAATATATGGACTCAAAGAAACTAATAACTAAAATATACGGACAAATCAGAATAGTTCAAGAACAATTAGACGACAGAGGAACACCAGCAGGAACAGACGATTATATAATAGATTGGTTAATAGCAGAAATCCGTGGAAATATCAGTGATTATTTATATATGAAAGAAGAAAAAGTGCTCGGTATATATGGATATTAGTTATATTCAGAATTTTATATGAAAAAAATAAAACCTTAAATATTAAACAAAACTGAATTTAATTTTTTATTTAAAATTAAAACACAATATAAAACATAATGACTAAAATAATAGATTTCGCAAATAAACACTCTATCAGTTGGAGACCGATTAAACTGGAAATAACTAATGTGAATGGGAAGATTAAAAAAGACCCTCAACCTATTCAGGGTTCTATTCCAAATAACAAGGATTTTTATGACGAGAACTGGGTTGAGAATGAAATGCCTAAACTACAGAGGTGGTTTCAGAAGTTAGACGCTTCGGTTCAGTCTCAGTATCATATTGCCTTAGACACTCAGACAATTTATCATTTAGACATAGACCATATGCCTAATATTAATTATAGTGCTGAGAGCAAAATGTTAGTTAGTAAATTTCTTTCTCGGTGTGCGTATTATAAATCAACTACAAAGGAATTAGGCAAACACTTATTTTTTAGATTAGACGAGAAACTACATAAAAAAAATACCAAGTTAAAATCTAAGATTGGTTGTGAATTATACAAAGACTTAGAAATTTTATCTGGTGTTTGGGGTTGGTGTCCGTCTGACGCTGAGGTTATTAATGAAGATATGGGACTTAGTCTATTTAATATAGAGGATTTGCCGATTATGAATATGAAACCAATGATTAGAAAGAACAAGAAGAATAGTCAATCAGTGGTTGCTAAAAATGTAGATTTAGAAATGGATAAAACGACACAGATATTTAAATATATGGATTTAATTAGTATCCAATATTTAGACGATTATTCTGATTGGTTAAGAATTCTATATTCACTGAAAACTGCTAATGAATATATGTTAGCGAAATATGTTTCTATGAAAAGCAATAAATATAATGAATATGAATTTAATAGAAAATGGGAAGAATTATCGCCAAACAATATTACTATAGCAACTGCTTATTATTATGCGAAGATTTCTAATGCTGAAAAATATAGAGAAATTCAGTTGGAAGGACTGAAAAACTATGAATATGATTTCTTAGATTCGGACGACACACAAGCAAAACTATTCTTAGATAATAATGAAAATAACATAGTCTATTTAAACAGCAATATTTATATCTATATTGGAAATGAAGAAGGGACTAAGGGTCGGTGGTTTCACGACGAGAAACTGGAACGAACAAAAAAAATTATGTCTGATTATTTATCAGGTATTTTTGTGGATTACGGCAAGTTATTATCCAAGTTAAAAAAAGATATGGGTGAATTAGAAGATTCAGACGAAGACGAAAAAATGGAGTTGGAAGCGAAGATTAAAAACAATTATAAACTGACTAAAATGCTGAAGAACTGCTGTAAAATTAATTCTATATGCGAGAGAATGAAACAACTTCTATCGGTTATGGATTTTAGTGATATAGAGTTTGATACAAACGGATATTTAGTGCCATTCCTAAATACCTGCTATGATTTAAAAACTCATAATTGGGTTGGAACTCGGCGTGAAAATTATGTATTAGAAACTGCTGGTTATAATTGGATAACTCCAACAGACGCTCAGACAGAAACAATAGAAAATCTATTTGAAGAAATTTTCCCAGACGATAATGTTAGACAAGAATATATCCATTTCTTAGCGACCTCATTATATGGGGTTGCTGTTGAGAAATTCATTATAGCGAATGGTGGAGGAGGCAATGGGAAGGGTGTGATTAATGAATTAGTCCAAGAAGCATTAGGAACATTCGCCTATGTTGGGAATAACGCTGTGCTTCTACAACCAATCAAGGACGGAGGAAATCCAGCAATCGCAAATATGGATAAAAAAAGGTTCATTAATTTTAGAGAACCTGACGAGAAAAAATCATTTAATTTAAACACTATCAAAGAATTGACTGGAGGCAAGGGTATTACAGCAAGAAAATTATATTCTAATGAAGACAAAGTTAATTTGGTCGCAACTTGGTTTGTTGAATGTAATAAAAAACCGACTATGACTGGAGACTTGGGAGCTTCTATTCAGAGAAGATTAAGAGATATTCCATTTGAAGCAACTTACACTAATGACCCTATGTTATTATCGCAGAAGGAAGAATTAAACTATATTTATCCAGCAAATGCTTATTATAAAACAATAGGATTTCAGCGTGAATATAAATATGCTATGTTTGTGGTTTTAGTTAAATATTGTAAATTATGGGAAGCAAATAATGAAGGCAAAAATGTCTGTGAAAAACTCTATGAATGTGATATTGTCGGTGATAGAACTAAAAAATATATCCAAGATAATGATAATGTCTATAATGTGTTAAAACAGCATTATGTCTTAGATATGGATAATTCCAAGGCATTTATGAAAATCAGAGAATTCTGGTATTATTTTAAGGATAGTGAATTTTATAAAACTCTATCAAAATACGAGCAAAATAAACAATATGCGGAGCGAAATGTATTAGAGCATATTAAAACAAGTTCCAGCACACGAGCATATTATAAATCTCGCTGGGCGACCAAAGACGAATTAGGACAAATTCATAATTATAAAAATGTGTTAAAATTCTGGAGACCAAAAACACAAGAAGAAATATTTAAGGAGCAAGAAGAAGACGGTGATTTAGAGGAAATGGATTTTATTAGTGAATAAACTATTTAAGAATTAGACGAATTAAGTATATAATGGTTAGAACAAAAAATAAATCATATTATCATTTTTTTGTTGAGAAGCAAGTTAATTCAGACCACACAATCAGTAAATATTTTAAAACTTCCCAAGAAATAACTGAATGGTTTGGAATTCCAAAATCCTCATTATATAATATTATCGCACAAGGCGAAGATTATACAGGTAAGTATAAAGGTATTAGAGTTGAACGCTGCCACAAACCAATTTTTAGAATTAAGCGGATTGAATATAGAGAAAATAATATTTGTTAATAATATATGCCAGATTACGAACAAGTCGATACTGAAATTTTTGCCACGGAGCAGGAACCTGTTGAAGAAGAAGAAGTAGTAGAAAAACCTAAAAGAGTTCTAAGTGAAAAACAAATAGACGCACTCGCACGAGGAAGGGCAAAAGTTGCTGAAAACCGAGAGAAAAAACGGAAACTTCTATTAAAAAAAAAGAAAGACGAAGATTTTGTAAAACAAGCGATTGAGGAAAAGATTGCTAATAGAGTGGAAAAAAGGGCAAAATTAAAATCAGAGAGAGAACAAAGTAAAAGAGAGAAATTATTAGAAAAGAAAAAACAGGCACAAGCGAAGCAGCAAATGGAGGAACAGAAGGCAAGAGAAGTAGGCAATAGTCAGAAGATAGAAAACTGGGTGAAAGAACGAGAAAAAGCATTAGATAATTGTGAAACAATTGAAGAATTTGACGAATTATCAGGTCATTTAGATAGTATTACCGAAGAAGATATTTTAGACAACAAAAAACTACACACTAAGTTAAATAAAATATATGCTCTATATAAAGTATGAAGGATATGCGAAGCAAACCAGAACTAGCAAAATATAATAGTAAAGATTTTAAGATTTTACCTTTGAAAAAATTAGACAAAGAAGAAGTGGGTGAAGTTGATTTTGATATTTTACCTAATGTTCCATTTTTAGCGTATGTGATTGGTTCAGTTAAAAGCGGTAAGTCCCTTTTTATGGCGAATTTATTTTTTAATCCAAATTTTCCATACAAAGATACTTTTGATATTAAGATATTAATTTCAAATACCGCATACAATGATAAAATTATGAAACCTATTTTAGAGCAATTTGACTTTGTATTTACAGATTATACTGACGCATTGTTAGAAGAAATAATAACAATGGTTGAAGACGACCAAAGTAAATCAAAATATTTATTAGTGTTAGAAGATATTATTGGTAATGTTAATGTTAAGAGAGCTGGAGGAAAAGTTGATACACTTACTGGATTGACTACAAGATATAGGCATATTGGGAATGAAGAACAAGAAGGTAAAATTTCTATATGTATTATATCACAATATTTCAAATATTTAAATGCTATCCAAAGAATTAATGCTTCGGCATATTTTTTAATGGGAAACTCGCCAGAAATAGAATTGAAGAAAATGTCTCAAGAATTAAGTGTATTCGGAGGGAGTGAAAAAGAATTTATAGAAATTTATAAAAAATCTAAACAAGAACCATTTGATTTTTGTTTTTTAAATATACAAGACCTTACCGCACGACGAAATTTTGAGGAAAAAGCATTGTGGGATACAAGTATGAAGAGCAATGGCGAAGAAGAAGAAGAATCCGAAAATAGTAGCGTTGAAAGTGGTGCTGAAAGTGAATAAAAAAATATTTATTAATAATATATATTATGGCATATTTTAATCAACTACAGGGTTATATGAGTAATTTGAAAGAAGGACAAGCACATATGGAAGATATGAAGAATGAAGCAATTAATAAAAAGACAACTGGTATTGAAGATAAATTCAATGCTATTACTCAACAGGCAGAAGGTTGGGGCGGAGCAATAGCACAAGCAGGTATAGTTTGGAAACACGGACGAAAAGTTGTAGAGAGATTAGGTAAGGCAAAAGCAGACGCAACTACTACACCAACAACTACTACACCTGACCCAACAACAACGCAAGTCGGCGGAGACGGTGGTGGAACTGGTGTTGAGGCAGACCATATAACTCAAGCCGCCAATGACGCAAGAGCAGGTAATTTACCTGACGCAGCACCCTATCCAGCAGCAACACCAGCACCAACACCAACACCAACACCAACCCCAGCACAAGCACCTGACCCAGCAATAGCACCTGACCCAGCCGCTAATGTATTAAGTCCTAGTCGTATGGTTGTTAGAGGAGCAAACAATCAACCACCAGTTCAAACAGGTCAAGGAGTAAATCAAGGACCAGACCCAGCACTACAAAGGGCTGGAGCTGGAGACCAAGCAAGTTCCACAGATTTAGCAGGACTTCGTGGAGACCAAACATTATCAAGATTATTCGGACGGACAGGACGACCACCACCAAATCCTAATACATCGTCTCCGACGACAAACCAAGGTGGAGCACCAAGAAGTTCTGGAGACGGACGAGGTGGCGGAGCAAATCCTAATGAATCTAACTTAGCGGATAATGCTGGAACTTTGGGAGACGACGCTGGTTCAATGGGAAGTCGTGTTCTCGCTGGTGTTAGACAAGTCGCCAGTTCAGTAGGTGGTGAAGCAGGGGGAAGTTCAGTAATGGGTGCTGTTAATGCTACATTAGATTCTATACCAATTATAGGAGAAGTGATAGGAATTGGGACTATGATTGGAGGATTAATACACGGATTACACAAGGGAGGGGAGGAAGTGAGAGAAGGACAAGCACAATCCGCTGGTGGTTCAGGTTCAGCACAAGGCGGTATCGCTTCCACTAAGGTTTTCAGTGGAAATACACTCGGAAGCGGAGGCGGAGGATACATTGCTTGAGTCTATGACGGACTGCTTCGCTTGTAGGTGTTTCAATGTTTTTTTATGTTTTGACTTACCCCCAAATGATACTTCGCAATCACAAATATCACAATGCCATACTTTACCTTTGATTGATTGTTGATATTTTTTCAATCTCGCCAATTCTTTTTCGTGATTCTTCCAATAATATACTTTTTGTTTCGCCGCCCATAGTTGTGGTGCTTTAGCATATCTTTTTTTATGATATTCTTTAGCAGTTCCAGTCGGTGTATTTTTATTAATTATAAATCGGTTAGTCTCTTTATGATTATCCATAAAATATCTTTCTCTAATTTTTAAATCATATCGCATAATATCTCTATGTTGTTCCAGCATTTCAAATTCTAAATCACCATTTATCAATCTCGTCATACATTGATTAGATAGGGAGTTGTGCTGTTTCTTACGAGCGTCCAAATTAGAACAAGACCCATAATAAATTTTATCGTCAGTATTAGAGAAACACCTATAAACTATGCCAACAGGCAGAATTTCTAATTGAAAATCAGTTAAATCAGTTAAATCAGTCATTATATAATTATATCGTATATTTTTGTCTTTAAGTATAAACGCCCATACTTTAATTCCAATCAATTACAATTGGTTGATTAATTTTTTTTGCTTCTTCTTCTTCTTTTTTTTTAGTATTTTTAATATGAATTTTAGATTTCAAATGATTGCCTATATGACCCCTACTTATTTCACGCTTACATATATCACACATTACTTTTTGTTTCAAATATTCAGTATAACGAGACATTATAAATATATATAGAACATTATTCTTTAAGTTAAGTTTCAATTGCCTCTAATTTAGCACATATATGGTTAGTTCCAGTCGGAGTTTCTAAATTAGTTATAGTTGCTGTAATATAACTTCCAGCTGGGACTTTATGATTTAATGGATAATCAATATGATTTGTGGAAGTTGCTAAAAATAATTTGGTTAATAATTCTTTTCGCCCAGTTGCTAAATCCTGTTGTTCTACACGGAGGGTTGAAGCAGTTTGGCAGTAAGAACTTATGTGTAATGCTTTCACTAACAACTCTTTTCCATATGGAACTCCGTGTGTTAAAACTTTTGATACACCCTCATTCGGTTTTAATACACAACATACAGAAGAAGCAATTTTAGCACTTATAGTTCCAGCATTTACATTTCCTGACCCAGCAGTTAATACAGTGATTTTATGAACTACAGCAAAAGTATTTACACCACTCAATAGACTTCCAGCCGAAGTCCCTGCCATTGTGTAAGTTGATATTCTTTTTTTGTATCTATTTGAGTCAGCAGTATCACAAAATAACCCTTCTACACTTACAGTTCTCGCCCCAGTTCCAGCAGCAGTATCAGCAGCAGAAGTTGAAATTAAATCTAATCCGTCGCCAGTATTTAATAATTTTATAAATAACAATTGATTACCTCCTCCGAGAGTATTTGTCCCAGCAGTTATAGCATCGTCAATACCTACAATATTTTTATTTTGGACTATTGTTGCCTTATCTTTTATTTGTGTATAAATCGGTTCTACAATATTCAATAAACTCATTATATATTATTGAGATATTTTAATTATGAAAAAAAAAATATATTAATAATATATAAAATGTCTGTTGCTGAAAACTCTAAATTTATTTCCCTCGTTGCCGATAATGGAACTGAATTTACCTCCGAACAAAAAGCCATATTTACAATTCACCCAGATATTGGTTTTGTTAAGGGTAAAGATAGTTATATTTCTTTTGATATTCTAAATGAAGATATTAATAGTCGTGTTGCTGTATTCCCTGCTACTGCTGGTGCTTCGTCGGTTATAGACCGAATGGATATTTATTCCCTCGCAAACGGACAACTATTAGAATCACTTACTAACTACAACTTATGGTCTTCTATTGAAAATCAATATTTAGAAGAAGACAACCAACACAACTCCCTAAAAAATGGTGTTGCCGCCGATTGCCGTGCCTATCAATGTGCCCAAGACCCGGGGTCTAAAGCAAATACAATAACTGAAGTCGGTAGAGACGCATTCCACCGAAACACTGGCGAGTTAGGAGCATTAAACTTTTCTCAAATTTCGTCTGGTATTGGGGCTCAATCCGATGTCGTGGATACAGATATTGATATTGAAATGTGTGCTAAAAAATTCTCTCCCAGAAAATTCCTTATTCCATTAAAGGCAGGTATTTTCTCTCATTTCGGTGTTAGTGAAAAACTTACTCCAATTCTTTTATTCGGTGGATTAAGGATTGAAATTACATTCGCCAGTGATAAAAGAGTTATGACGAGAGTATATGGTAAAACCGACACTGCTGACTATAAAATGGACGAATATGCTAATGGACTTCCAGTTAATGCTGTTGGGGCTACTGGAGGTGGTGCGACTGCTACAACTTTGAAACAAATTGTTATTACAGACGATATAACTGACCCAGCGTTGCTCGGTATAACACGAGGTTCTAAAATGATATTACAGAAAAATACTGCTGGTGCTGGAGCGGACAAAGTTAATATTGTAGTTGAAGGTGTAAGACGAGTTAATAGTGCTACTGGTGTTAATGGTAATAAAGTATGTTTGACTTTTACTGCTGATTTGACTGCTATGACTGGGGCAGAATGTAAAATTTATTTCCAAGACGCAACTGGTGCTTTGGATACACAGACTTATAAATTAAAGAATGTTGAGTTAAAAGTCTTACAAGTCATTCCGCCTTCCAGTCTTATGAAAAGTATTATTAAGGAAAGTCAATTTGATTTTATTTCTTGGGATTGTTTCTTAGATAATTTACCAGAATCCTCGCTATCACACCAGAGTGAAATTACTTCTGTAGCAAGTGCTGCTAAATCTATATTCACTCATTACATTTCAGTCGCACACCAAGACAATCACTTCCACCAAAATTATTATGCTGGGCAACCACCTCACAATACTCACCTCAACTCAATTCAATATTTTATTAATAACAAACTCTATCCACTCAAACCATACAATCCTCAAGCAAAATCGGATAAAGTAGTTAATATGAATGAAGTAGTTAAGGCATTCCAAACTATAGGCAAACAAGTTAAAAAACTTGGTGAATGTAGAGCAGGTAATATTGGTGATTACACAAACACTTACCTCCACGCACGAGAATTAGCACGAGGCGAACAATTTGTGTATAATTTAAAAGACGCAGAACCACAAATCAGATTAGGATTTTCTGACGACCGAAGTGTTGCTGGAACTGGAATGTATGCTGTTAAAAACTCACGCCTTATACACTTTGTGTTTTCAGTTAAAACCATAATGGTTAATAAAGATAATTTACAACTTGTATTATAATTAAAAATGTCCTAATATTGACCGACTTTTTGAAAGTGTTGAAGAATTATTTTTTAATAATAATTTTGTAATTAAAATGTTTTATATATATATAAAATGCCGATTGAAAAGAACTATTTTAGTATTTCGCCTATCAATGATAATCCCCTCCAAAGTAGTGGAGCAAATGGAGTTGCTGGTGGTTTCTCATTCAAAGAAAGCAACCCAATTATTAAATTCAGTCTCCCAGCAGTTGAAAAACTATTAGAGACGAAAACACTGGTTCTAACTGGACAATTCATATTAAAAGACCAAGCAACTGACGAAGGTTTCAGAGCACCTAATTATACTAATTTAAGTAATGAAAATAATGGTAATGATATTGAACCTTCTACTGCCTGTAATTTTCCAAATCACGGCGGAGTTCAGAATGTTATAGATAAAGTTGTTATTCAGACCAAAAAAACTAACACTGAATTAATTAATATTCATAACTATCCAGCATATTCCTCACTTAGAGAAGCATACACAAACAACGACGAAGACTATTTATGGGGTGTAGCAGCGAACCGAACCCTCGCCCAAGGAACTCACGCTGACCTTACTAACCGACGAATGAATATAGTTGCTGATAAAACCGCTCAACAATTAAAAACAAATAACAATAAAAATCTTGGTGTTCCATTTTCACTCAAGTTAGATATTGATTTATTCCAAAGTGGTGATATTCATTTAGGTCAAGCATACACTAATGGTCTTATGCTTACTATTCACCTCGCCCCTGATAGTTCATTCTTATTCCAGCGATTCCGTGATAAAGGTAGTGCCGCCGCATTTGATATTTCCAATAAAATGTATTTATTAAGGAATCTCAAATTAGAAGGGCGATACATAGTCCCAACTCCTCAAGAACTTTCTGCCTATCAAGCACAAATTCCACTCAACTCTCAACTCAACTTACTCAATGATATTCACGCCGACCAAGATAATATTTCATACACTCCTCAACTCAATCAGGTTAAAGCATTCTGTAATTTATATTTAGATAAAGACCAAACCAACAACCTCAACTATCAGCAAAATAACTTCCGACTTCCTGTTGGAATGAAACAAATAGAACACAAAAAAGACAACCTCAGATTTCCATTTACATTCCCTCTCAAAGTCCAACCTAATTTTGAAAGTCTCGTAGAACTTGGGACTGGTTCAATCAATCCAACACAAACTCTCAATCGTGAAATGATTATGGGTGATATTGAATTACGAAAACACTTTGAAAGAGCCTTACTCGGAGGTAAAGAAGCAATGCGGTCTTCGGCAACTATGTCGCGAACCGCCAAGAATTTAGAATTTGATTACGAAGATAGAACAACTGGCATTTATCACGCTGGGAAAGGTTCAAATGAAGGCACTGCTGTGGCGGCGACTGACGGAGTTGGCAATCAACTTTTTCCAGAATTACTTGGTCTTGGCACAGATTACACTTATGGTCTCGGTAATACAATGGCATATATCAATCGTGATTACAGCAACTCGGTGGTCAGTGGTGTTAATAATGGTTCTCTCCTCCTTCCAGTTGATAGGCGTAATAAATCAGAACTGGTACAGACCTTTGTTAAATACAACGCTCAACTCAATTTACAAACATTAGTTAAAACAATGTAAAAATATTTGTTAATAATATGTTGAAAGAATTTATTGATAGGATAAAGTGTAAGATATTTATTTGTTGTAAGTCCAAATGCTCTATGAATACCGAGTTGCCCCAAGAGGTAGAAGCGAAAATTCATTATGATTATTTCACGAAGAAACCAAAACAATTTAAATCAACTCGGTCGCTCTAAGTATAGCGTTAAAATATTTAATAATATTATGGATTTAAAGATTTATAAAATCAACAATGGATATAAAATTGGAAAGAAAGACGGCACAAGGTTAGACGAAAAATATGGTCGCCGATATTATATTACAAAGAAACCTATGCGACGAGATACTGCTAAAATTATGTTAATGAAACTACAATTGGCAGAAAGAGGAATGCGAATTCAAGTTAAAAGCAAAAAAAAGAAACCAGCAGACGGATATATGGTAATAGACCCAAAGAAAACTAAAAGAAAATGGGTATATACTGACTTACCTTGTAATGAATTCAAAGAGTTCTTAATTTATTTATAATTTTCTCTGTTATATATATAAAATATGACTTCTATAAATTTAGTATCGCCAGTTGGAAACGGACACACTTACTCAGTGCGATTTAGAGAACCATTAGTTATAGAACCAAAATCTTCAGTGTATTTAAATTTTGCGAAATTTAAAAGAAACTCAAGCATATATTTTTCTCAAGACCAAACAATTCAAGTTATACTTAAATCAGTTTTACCAGCAGTATTACCAGCAGAAACTGGAACAAAGAACACCACAATGGAAAATGACGGAATCATAACAATCCCAGCAATTAATCCAGAGACTGGACTTACTGGATATACACCAAAAGAATTAGAACGAACAATTGCTATAGAATTAGGTGGTGATTCAGAGGCAGGAACTTTTGGAATGCGAAAAAATGCTGACGGCACACCGAGTCAATTATTTTTATATGAACCCATTTTTGAACTCAGTAATAATAAAACAATTAATATAGGATTTTATAAAGATTATCAACTCTTAGACTTACCAAGTGTTATAACTATGAGGGCAACAGATAAAATATTAGCAGATACCGCCACCGCTGGGATTACATATAAAAGCACTTCTACTAATGCTGGAGAAGTGTATTATGATAGTTATGCTATATCTAACGAACATTATGATTTTTCATTCGCTTCTGAATTAGGAACGGCAACAGAAAATCACAATATAATTCAAATGAAAACAAATACACCTATTGGAACACAGACTGGTGGTGTATGGTTCGGTCTGACTTCGCACGAAATTATGGACGCTCAAGCAAATACGGCAGCAAATACAAATTGGACTGGGTATCAAACGGCAGCGAACGATGTATTCACTTACGGCACTGTAAATAATAGAACTCCAGTTGGCGGAGCAACAGCGAGAACAATTCCAGCGTTATACAAACCGAACGGCACTGGTTCAGTTACGGCAGCAGAAGTTGCTAATCAAGCAGACGCAAAAACCTATGTTCCACAAAGTTTCTTAGGTATTGAGATTACAGGTTCAAATCACCCAACTGACCCAAATACATTAATATTATGGCGAGGCGGAAATACAACCTCAAGATTTAATGCCCCAGCAAAACCAGCGTCAGTTATGAATTCTATGAAACGAATATGGAGCACACCATTAGCAAATTTATTAAAAGGTTCTGACCCAGCCCATACTAAAGTTAATCTCGCATTCCAAAGTTATTGGGCGGAAGGATTTTCTGGAAAAGGCAGAGATAAATTAGAGTTCAGAGTGTATAATATGATTAATTCTAATTATATTGATACAAGTAATTTAATTTATGATAGTATTAATTCAATTCGTTGGTTAAGTTATACATTCTTCCAACAATCGGCAGCAACTGGGACTGATTTAGAAAAAAGGCAAAAGGCAGGTTCTCAAATTCCATTCAATGTATTATGTTCGGCACAAGTCGCTGGTGAAGGTTGGGAAGAAATAAAAATGGCTGGATTTATTAAAACTGGTTCTGAATCTCCTACTGGGTTAGCGTCAAACACTAAACCTATTACATTAGTTCAGCAATATGAATTGAAATGTTCTACAGAGTTGGCAAGATTTTTAGGTGTAAATCAAACTGAAGGAATGAATCCAAATATGGCGGAGAGCACCGCCGCAAGAATAGTTAAAACTGACGCAGACCAACACACTGACGAAAGTTATTCTATATTTGTTAAGAACTTACCTATTAAGGCATATAAAAATATTCAGTCTAAAGCAATGTCGGCAGGTAATAATATTCAAGCGGCTGGTTATTCACAACCAATTTTACACGATATTCCAACACCTTACTCTGATAGTAAAACTATTAATAGTGGAAGCGGAGATATAATTGTTGGAACTTTCCAACCAAGCATTAAGAAAACACTGGACTTAGATAATAATAGGCAAGTTCTCAACTCATTGGATATAGAAATCCGAGATATTGAAACAAATGAAATTGCTGAAGGATTAGCAGGGAGTGTAATTAATTTTACCATACAGAAGGGAATGGATAGTTGCCACTAAAAAGATTTTGGAAATCTTTGAAGCAAATTAAATTTTATGAAATAGTTTGAAAAAGTCGGTCAATATTAGGACATTTATTTTATGTTTTTGTTTTACTTTTTTTTAAAAAGTATTTTTATGTATAACCATAAAAAAGTTAGAAGACCGAATACATTGGAAGCACAAATTAAAGTTAAGAGATTTGACCCAGCAGAATTAAAAGCGTGGAACTCATTATATTCGGATATACAATTTAAAAACAAAAAACACAATTCCCAAAAAATATTTGACGGCAAAGTTCAAGCAGACCAACCTAACAAAGAAGCTCCAATAGAAGAATATGATATTGAAAAAAAACAAAAACCTAAACCTCATAAAAAACCGAAGAAAAAGAATCCGAAGGTATTTCAAGAAAAAAATAAAATGAAAAAATAAAATATATTAATAATATATAAAATGTCTATCGCTGAATTACTCGATTACGGATTGAAGGAAGTGCCACAACAAGCAGAAATTAGAACTGAAACTGTAGAACCCAACAACGCAACCACAGATTTGTCTAAAGTATTTAAATATACTATTCGGAATGTTGGTTTCTTAGAAGGAACTTCTATGCTTACTTTCAAATTAAAACGATTACAAGGTGCTAATGAAAAATACAGAGTAAATCTTTGGAGTGGTGCTTTGTCGTGTATTAAAAACGCTCACTTACGAATTGGTGATTATGAAGTTCAGAACGCTCAGGACGTAGATAGAATAGCAGCAATGTTAAATTTAAATAAATCAGTCTTACAGCGACGAAATGTATTAGGTCATTATTTAGGTAATTCATTAGAATTACAAGCAGACGATAATGACGCAGAACAAGCGATTAGGTCTTCGGTTGTTGGGTGTAGTGGTCGTGGTCAGATTGTCTATGATAGAGTTAATAGTGGTGTTGATTTTGCCGAGTTAAATGGTGCTGGTAATGCCAAAGTTAATTCACTCTCAATTGTTGATACTGCTTCCCTCAATGAAAAATATGGTATTCCCCTCTCTATGATTTTCCCCTGCCTCAAGGGTCGTAGTTTGCCACTTTTCTTATTCACTGATTACAATATTCAGTTAGAATTTGAAATGAACTTCGCCGATAAATATGCTTACAATCTCGCTAAAACTCCACTCCTCTCTCCTTCGGTAGTTGGTGCTGCTGACGCTGGTGCTCCATATGTTGCTGGAACTCAAGATATTGGATTCAATGAAGTCCAACTCGTTGTTGATTATATGCTTCCACCTTCGTCGGTGATTAATAATTATTTAGAACAAACTTCTAAACAAGGCGGATACAGATTTGAATTCCCAGAAATTTCAGTTGTTAAAAAGAAACTATCTGCTGTTGGAACTTCTAAAGAACCTCAAGAAGTGGAACATAGGTTAGGTCAAACTGGCAAAGAAGTTCATAATATTGTTATGGCGAAACGATTTGTTGATAATTTAAAACAAGACGGAGCGGTATTCTCACGAGTTGTTGCCGCCAGTGCCACAGCAATTAATGGAACAAGTGTTAATGGTCTCAATTGTGAAAATATCTCAATTGGAGCAAGGGTTTCTTCTACAGGAATTACAAGTGGTCAGACAGTATCCGCCGTTAATGTTGAAGGACGCTCACTTACCCTAAGTGCTGCTGCCGATGCTAACCAAACTACTGAAACTACAATTACTTTTAAAAATCCGAACTCAATGGGATTAGCAAGAAAGATTTTAGGACACCAAGCAATCCACGGCATAGACGAAGAAGAATACAATGTAGAAGTTAATGGATTAGATTTATACCCTCAAAATATATATAACAACGCCTCATTCTACAATCAAATGTCTATGGTAATGGGAGAAGATTTAATCCTTCCTCGCCCAATGTATTATAATGACCCTAATGCTGAAAGGCAGAGGTTAGCCCCAGTTCAAGACGGATTAGTCGCTCAATACAAACCGCTCGGTGCTGACCTTTCTAATGGAATGAATGCTGTTGTTGGAGGTGGAACTACTATTATGTCTGGCTCACCATTAATTTGGAAATACAAACGAAAACCACGAATGAACGGACAAGGCGACGGCACTAACGCAACAAATAACGCAGCCGAAGTAGCAATTGATTACAGAGGCGAAATAGATGTAGATTATTACATTACACACTCAAGAGTAGTTGTAGTTAAAAAATTACCAAAGGGCACTTCGGTTATGGTTAGTTCTTAGGAATGTAATGTTTCATTTTTTATTTTATATTCATATATTATATATGTCGGCGACCAAATCTTACTATGTAGATATTAATAGGTTCTCCGCTCAAGACAGCGAGAGCGATACAACAAATATTTGGGATTATAACCTCAACGATACCATAGTCGCTCCTGCTGGAAGCGAAGTAAGTATTCACCAAGCATTTATTAATCAAAAAGGTATAACTGGACAGAGTATAGAAATTGAGGAAGATATAAATGAATCTATAAATTATTATGCTTACATTTCAGAACAAGACCACTCAATTCCAGTTATAGGCGATGTTGTAGATAAAAAGGCAGGGAAACGAGTTAATATAAACGGACACATAGATACTCATTTAGATTTATTAAATAATGTGGCACTAAACAACGCAACATTACCAAATTCAGGACGAGAGAAACTATGGGGTTGGACTCCACCAGAAGGAACACGAGAACATTTAGAATCATTTAATTTTGGAGGTAGTGGAGCACCGCTTATATTGAGTTCTAAACCTGATTTTGATAAAACACAATCAATTATATTAAATTGTAGCACGGTAGTTCCAACCGAAAATGTATGGAATTCTTATGGAAGTCAAGGTGGAACTGACGGACTAATTAAAACAACCAGTGGTTCAACTCAAATTGAATTTCTAACACCACTTAATGGTCTCATTAGACCAAACGCCTTAATAGAAGGGGAGACGAACGGAAGTGCTCCAACAGGAATAGCAGTAGGAACACGGATAGTATCTGTAGATTTAGCGACTGGGTTTGGGACTATGGATAATAATTCAAATTTTTCTGGCAATGTATCAGCACGAGTTAAAAATAGTGGAAATGGATACGACCAAGGAGCACATACTATATACTCACTAAATACCTTTCCAATCACAAGCGATATTAGTAAATTAATTAAAGTCGGAATGCGGTGTAGATTTACGACTGAAAATGTAGAAGGAGGAATAGGTAATCCACGAGCGTTGGAGGTAATAAATCAGAATTATAATTTACAAGTTAAAACAATTTCGGCAGACGGAGGGCAACTTACAATTGGAGATTTTGCTGACCCTTATAATACAACATTTAAAAATGTTATTGTTTTGAGCACCAATAATACTAATGTTGAATTTTCATTAGACCCAAAGTTTTATTTGACTCCAGTAGTTCTAACGAATAATATTTTTATTAAAAAAGGGACTTACGGCATAGAACAACTCATTACAATTATAAATAATCAATTTAATGGAATATATAAAGACAAAACACAAATCCCAACAAATCCTATAACAGAAGCATTAATAAATCAAGATTGGAATGGACTTTTAAATTCAACTAAAAACGGACTTACTAAAGTTATAACACCAATTCAATACACAGCCCCACCTGATAATGTCGCTAAGACAAGGATTTCACCTATTCTCATTGATACATTGTCGGACGCTTACCCTGACCACACTTTTGTTAGTGCTTATGATTATGCTGGACTAAGAAATACAAATCAATTAGAACCAAATAAATATGATTTTACCACAAATATAATAGAAAACACTGGATTAGGATATGTTGGATATATTCAAAATAATGATATGGTTAGATATAACAATTACGATAATACACTTATATCACCAACCGACGCTAATGGAGAGTATCGTTTCGGCAACGACGGAACTTCTTACTATGCTGCTTTCTCTGGTGGTGTGGAAGGTAAAAAAATGTCTGACTATCAAATTATGCGTGGATATTCAGTAGGAGCACCAGAATTTAATATTCAATATGATACTGATTTATCAGCATTCTCACTAAATAACTTACATTCAAGTTATAGGATTGCCTCGCACGACAAACAAGGAAATAGTAATTCTAATGCTGGGGAAGTTGCTGTAGGTATAAAATCAATAACCGATATAATAGATTATATACCTTGGTCTAATAATCAAAGTGTATATGGTTCAACCGCAAAGTCCAATCCTCAGAATGGTGCTTACGACGATGTATATGCTGGTAAAACAAATGGTGGAACTAATACAATAACCGATGTCCAAAGGTATGACGGCGACTCTGCTGAATATGTGGGGGATTTATTCAAAGTATCAATCAACGCTCAAATAGACCAAACTTCTACTGAAGCAGCAGACGATTTCCCAGTTGGTGGAGTGAAGGTATTAGATTTTGGTTCTTACAAACGAGATATATTTGACCCTACAGACCAAAGCTTATTATACTCTTTTGTTGTTAATAAAACATTTACAAACACAAAGAGTATTGATTTTAAAATAGTTGGAGAGCAGTGTGATACGACCTTACAAAAGAAAATGAAACAATCTTATGAAAAACCATTAAGTCGTAATGGTGGAGTTATAGTCCATAATTTTGCTTATGAAACTGCTTTGAAATATGGTGATAGACGAAGTGTTGTTGATAAAGCAATTTATAATCCTCACGCCTCATTCAGCGAATTTTTCAGTTCCCCAAAACAAGCAAGAAAAATATGGAAAACAAAAACCTTATGGGGTAAGTTAGGTTTTACATACGAACAATTAAATGACGAAGATTATTTTGAGAATATTATTCAATATACAAATCCAACTGATAGGAAATTAAGAGGAATTACCACAGATACTCAAGTTGATTTAAGCACAATTCCAAGCATTTCAACCCAAAATAATCCTTCTAATTTAAGTCTCGCTCCAGAATATGGTGCTGGTAATATGAAAAATCCACAGAATTATAATAACTTTGATACAAACAGACCGAGAACAGCATTCCAGCGTCAATGGGACAAAGGGGGTAAAGGGTCTGATACTTTTGCTGGAGGTAGTAATGGAAGTAATAATTTTCAATATAGTGGAAGTCCTTACAATATGGCTACTTGTATTAATGTGCTTTCAAAACCGACACCGATTTCCGCCCAAGAATTGCCGACACTTAGTCGCTTTGGATACTATTTAATAACAAGTGATTTAGTGCCAACATATAAAGATATTGTAGCGAAAGGCGACCCTCTCGGATTGCTCGGAGTTGTGCCGAAAACCTCATTATCTAATCAAGATTTTATCCCATTAGCAACAAGCGACTTAGTCCAAACATTAAATCAAGATACAATTATTAATAATATTAGAGTCAAAGTATTAAATCCTGACCTATCAAATCCTGACTTATCAAAAAATTCAGCAATCATATTAAGAATTGATACTCCAATTTTACAACCTCCACCCAGCGGAGCGACCGAAGAAGAGGAAACTAAAACTCCAAAGAAAAAATAACTTTTAGAAAAAGTTAAGTCAAAAGTTTGCTCCAAAGATTTTTAAAATCTTTTCTAATAATATAAAATGTCGGATATTCAAGGTCAAATAGTTCTCGCAGAAAATTCAGCAGGTAATGGTCTCCAACGATTAAAATTAAATTCTGCTGGATTACTTCGTGTAGTCGCAGAGGCAACTTCTGTAAGTGCTAATCAAATTGATTTAAATACAGACGGATTAGAGGGATTAATTGGTTCAACAAATACGGCACTCGCCACAATTGACGGAGTGTTAGATAATGCTGAAGCACACTTAGGTAATATTGATACAGGTATCGATGTATTAGAGGCGTGTGTTGCCAGTTCTAAAGTTAATGTTAATATTTCAAGTGGTAATATAACAGGGTTCGCAACGGCAACAAATCAATCAACTATAATCGGACATATAGACGGAGTGGAAAGTTCGCTTACTGCTATAACTGGATATGTAGATGGAATTGAAGGAAAACAAGACACAATGATAGGGCATATGGACGGAGTTGAAGGATTACTTACTACAATTGATAGTGATACAGACGCAATTAAAACTTCTACGGCAGCAATGGTTGTAGATTTAGCGGCAATTGAAGTTATTAATACAAACGCTGAAGTTCATTTAGGAAATATTGATACTGGTGTCGATGTATTAGAGGCGTGTTGTGGTTCAAATAAAGTTAATGTTAATATATCAAGTGGTAATATAACTGGATTCTCAACAGCAAGTAATCAATCAACTATAATCGGACACTTGGACGGAGTGGAGGGATTAATAGGTTCAACTAATTCTAAAATTGATACATTTGACGCAGTGTTAGACGCAAGTTTGGTAAAACATACTAATAACGAAACATTACTTACCGCTCAAAATGCTTTGATTACAACTATTGACGGAGTATTAGATAATGCTGAAGCACACTTGGGAAATATTGATACTGGTGTCGATGTATTAGAGGCGTGTTGTGGTTCAAATAAAGTTAATGTTAATATATCAAGTGGTAATATCAGTGGATTTTCAACAGCAAGTAATCAATCAACTATAATCGGACACTTGGACGGAGTGGAAGGAAAATTAGACACATTAGAAACAACACTTACCGCTATAGAAACAGACCAAGCAGCGATAGAGGTTCTACACACAGCAACAAATCAGAAGTTAGGTGATATTGAAACAGCAGTCCAACTCATTGACGACGCAATTAAAACAGAAGATTTAGCACATAGTTCAGGGGATAAAGGTATTCCGTGTCTAATGGTTCGGCAAGATTCTCATTCAGATTTAGCAGCAGACGGAGACTATATGATTCCAACTATAAATGCTAATGGTGAAATCAGGGTTACGAGCACCGCCGCCAGTGGAGGTTCAACTGAAGCAAAGCAAGATACAGTAATAGGGCATATAGATGGAATTGAAACTCTTATAGGTTCAACTAATTCTAAAATTGATACATTTGACGCAGTGTTGGACGCAAGTTTGGTAAAACATACTAATAATGAAACATTACTTACCGCTCAAAATGCTTTGATTACAACTATTGACGGCGTGTTAGATAATATTTTGACTAAAAATGGTGAAATTGAAACAACTAATAATGCTAATCAAGTTTTGTTAGGAACTATTGATAGTGATACAGACGCTATTAAAACCGCTGTTGAGCTCCTATCAGCAAATCAAACAAAAACCGTTACGCAGCTCCTATACGGAACTGGTAATTTAGTTGCTAATGGAACGCCTGAGAGTTCTTCTAATTCTGTAGAAATGAAAAATAATGGAGAAAGAGTTACGACATTTATTGAAGCCCAAAATGTTTCGTGGGACGCTTTTAATGAATGGTCGCACGACAATTCTACATGGTTTACGGATACGAGTTTGAATTTTTCTGGTAATCAAAATATTTTATATCACGATTTTAAGAAGGGTAAATATCTACGAGTTAAAGTTAATAATACGAGTGGAACTGGTGGGACTACGAATTCTTTTGTCGTTAATATAGTTCAATAAAATATCATATTAATATAATGAATATAAATAATTTGATTGCTGAATTAGACGAAGTTATTGAAAAGTTAAAAATGAAACTGGCAGCGTATCAACAAGAAAATAGAGAATTGAAAATAATGATTAAGGAATTAAAATTATATGTGCTAAATGTATAAATGCCTAATTATCGTGCTGGAAACCCAATGCCACCAACAACTAAAAAAACTAAAAAAGGAATGAAAAAAAAAGAAGAACAAGCACCTAAGAAAAAATGTCCGTGTCCCAAGAAAAAGAAAAAACCAATGGGAATTAAAAAAAAAACTATTTCATATTAATATAATGAATATTAAAGAATTTTTATTAAATAAAAAAGTTTCAGAATTGAAAAAGATTTGTAAAGAGAATGGAATTATTGGAATTTCTAAATTAAACAAGGCAGCGTTAGTTGAAATAATGTCCGAATGTGAATTAAAGAATACTGGATATAATCCGATAATAGAATTATCTGATATTGTCCCCCCAACTATTATAGAAGAACAAGCGGAGCAGACCGAAGAATGTATTTGTGATAATTTGGGTTGTGATAAATGCGAAGAAATTATATTACACTTACCTCTGAAAGTTGTAAATCATAGTGAAAAGTGGAAGGAAATGTTCGCCAAAGGAAAAAAAATATTAAGTAATAATTAAATATATTAATATATTATATACAATGGTTCATAATAAAGGCGGTTGTAAAGTTGGTAGAAAAGAGCACGGAACTAAAGGTGGTTGTAAAGTCGGCAAACGAAATCCAACAAAAGCAGAGAAAGAAGTAGCAAAATCGGCAGCAAAGAAAGGTAAGAAACTATTAAAAGCACCAGCAAAAGCAAAAGCACCAGCGAAACCGAAAGAGGCAAAAGGTGTAATGAAATCTAAAGCAGATAAAAAGGCAAGAATTCAACAGAAAGTCAGAGACTTAGGTAAGGCACAGATTGCTAAAAAGAAAGAAAAGAAAAAGGATTTTACAGCAAAACCGAAACCAAAACCAACCGCTGGGCAAAAACTAACTGGACTAACAAAAGCACAAATGAATGCTATGAGTCCAGCCGAATTATTCGGAAGACTTCCAGTTGGAGTTGCTAAAGGTGTTGTATTAAATCCTAAACGAACTGGTGTTAAAGTAGCACAAGACCCAAGGAAAGCATTTGAAGAATTTGTTAAAAAAGGTGAAGCAAAGAGGGAAGGAATGGGTGGTCGGATTGAAGAATTAAAACAAAAATATATGGACGAATTTAAGGCAAAGGGTCTAAAAGTTCCAGCACTCAAAGATTTAATGAGGAAGGCAAATATGGGGGGTGGATATAATAAAGGACAAATGATTGAGAGATTAGCATTAATTAGGGCAGAAAAAGAGACTGGATATAAGGAACTTGGAGACAAATTATTTTCAGCGAGAAGTAAAGAAAGAGGTAGGTTAAAACAAGCAGACGCAGATAAAGAAGATAGAGAGATTCAAGAAGCAAGAAAAAATCCAAAAAAACCAAGTGAAAAAGAAATTGACGAATTCAGATTGGATATGGCAAGACACTCGGCAGCAATGAGGCAAATGAGAGGTCCAGCATACGCTGGGTCAAGGGAGAGAAGTGAAAAAAGATTACAGCATAGATATAGAAATATTTTTGGGTATAGAGCAAAACACGGCGGTCAATTTATTGATAGTGTTATAGCGTCATTGGGAACACCAAGAGGATATGAATTTCAGTAATATTTAAAATTTATATTAGGGTGTCTCCAATCATAACCATATTGTCTTTCTAAAACTTCTTCGGCATTATTAGGGATATTCACTGGAAATCCTAAGTCATTATTTATTTTTAATTCTAAGTCATTATCAGTATAGTAAGTTCCCATTATACCTACATTTTCAGGCAATTGCCATTTATCTCCATTTTTATACAATGTGAAAATATCAATATGATTTTCCGTGAATTTATGAATTATTTTTTCGGTTGGATAGCGAGGTGAAGCGTATTCAAATAATCGGCGTCGGTCGTAATGTGGAAACATAGGTTTCAGAGACGCAAGGTAAGTATTCCAAAGGTGGCAAGGTATATATTTATTATTAGGATAATATATTTTTTTACATAAATAATAGTCCTGCTCTTCTAACACTGAAGAACTCAAATCTATTTCAGTATCCTCAAATACATATAAATCAATATCATTATCCCATTCAAGCAACTTACCCTCTCTAATTAATCCAAGTAAAGCTCCGTCTCCCACAAACCATTTTCCTTTGATACTGGGGATTAGAGTTTCAAGAACTTTCAGCAAATCCATACAAATATGTAAGAAATTAATTTTTGATTTTACTTTTTTATAAAAAGTAATTTATATGAATAAAATTATTAAAATGATAATTAGGATACTGAAAGCAATTTTGCCAAAATCTAAAAAAAAAACATATGAAGATATTAAATAATGGAAGTGTATGAGGATTATGTAGATGGAAAAAAATATTATGTAAATGAGATTACTGACCAATATTATGACCCTGAAACAGGCAAAAAAGTCCCACGACCAAAAAACTCCTTCCTAAACTACAAATCTGACGAAGATAGCGAAGACACTGACGAAGAACCCCAAGTAGAAGAAGAAGATATTGAAAAAAGATTTGGAGATAAAAGGTATGATATATTTTTGAGAGCACTGAATTGGAAACCTTACCCTGAAGCAAGAGCAAAGAAAGGTGAAAAAGGTAGAGCAGACTATAAAAAAGAAGGTAGAGTAGGATTTTTTGAGGATTTCCCTGAAGTCCCATATTGGCAAGGACAATTAGGATTAGTATTATATATGGATAAAGTGGATTTTATGGAGGGTAAGAAAAAGAAAAGAAAAAAAGTCGCAAAAGATAGAGTAACTGATAGAACATATATGTATAACCCTGATACAGAAATGTATGAAGAGAAAACCCAAGCAGACGGATACCCTGACGCAGCAGAAAAAGTAATTAAGGTATTTGATAATAAAGTATGTTTGGCGGAACAACAAGGATTAAAAAAATTACACAAATATTACGATATGCCAGAAGGATTAAAAGAATTAAATTATTATATAGAAGAAGAATATGACGATATATTTGATTGTAATTGTAATCATTTAGGAAAATTCAGTGGTAATACTATGAAAATTGTAGGACAAGCAAATAGGTATGATTGGGTTAAATCTGAAGTTCAATTGGGTATGTTTTTGGCGAGAGAGCAAGTTAATACTATTTTAATGGAATTAGATAATTATGAAAATGACCCAGCCACCTATGATTTTGACGAAGACCTATTAGAATATGAAAGGCAATACGCACAAGGTCTAACAGGTAAGTTTGACGAACAAACAAATGAATTTTTTGGAATAGAAACTTCTAAATTAGTAGCATTTCAGGCAAGTCCAACTGCTGATTATGACGAGGAAGGGGACGGAGAATATTTTGGACAACAGGGATATGGTAGCATTAAGTTAGTTGATATTAGAACAGAAGAAGAGAAATTAATGAAATATGAAGTCCCAGAGTGGGAAGAAGGCGAAGACGAACCAGAACCAAGAGAATTATTCAGAGAAACTAATAAAATTGTTATTAAACCACCCAAAGCAGCACCTGCTAAAGCAGAGAAACCAAAGAAACCGAAGAAAGAAAAGAAACCAAGAACTCAAGCACAATTAGACGCATTAGCAAAAGCAAGAGAGAAAATGGCAAAAAAAAAAGCAGAGTTAAAAAAATCTGAGAAATAGTTTGGAAAAGTCGGTCAATATTAGGACATTAGTTATATTCAGAATTTTATATGAATAAAAATATTTTTTCATATATTTGATAAAATTGATTTGAGATTTTGTTAATTATATATATTATAAAATGCCGAGCAAACAAGATAATTATAACAACCACGATATTAGGATTGGAGCACTTAGTCATTTAGATATAGATATTAGAGTTAATGTTAATTATGTATTGAACTCTGTTAAGGATTGGGTGGAACATTTGAGAAGGGCTGGGGCGGCAGAATTTGATTTGGAGTGGAATTTGTTATATATTGAAAATCTAAATAACGACCAATCAGAAGCATTTTGGAGTGATTTTAATTATAATGTAATGAGTATGGAATGGAGCAAGGATATTAATATTTTGAATGGTGGTTTTCTATCAATCGGTTATAATGGTGAAGAGGACGAGCAAGAAGTATTTGTTGAAATGATTAAATATTTATTTGACGACGACGAGTGTATCGGTCAAGAATGGGGATTTGATTGTTGTGAAGAGCGAGACGAATTTATTAAGAAGGTTAAGGACACCACCGAATGAGTATTATGTTATGATTAGTCAGAAATAGTTATATTATATTTTTTTTATAAGAAAAACAAAATTGAATATTTTTTTTTGTTGAGAAGAAATATTATAATAAACACAATGCCAACTGATAAAGAATATCAATTCAACGACTTGGACATTGAAGACGGAAACACAGCAGGGATTGATATTAGAGTTAATGTTAATTATGTTGTGAATCGGATTAAAAGCAGACCAACAGGATATCATATGGCATATTATGAAACCCTGACTAACAAGCAGTCGGAAGCATTTTGGACTGATTATAATGATTATCTTTGGAATGAAGATTTCGAACACACTATTGATATCAAGAACGGACAATTGATAATAGGCAACGGAAGTCAAGAAGAAGAAACTGATTTATTTTGCGAAGTTTTCAGATATATGTTTGATAATACCAGCGGCGAAGAATGGGATTGGAACACGAATGAAGAGAGGGCATTATTTAGGGAACAATTTGAAGAATTATAATAGTTGTTAATATTATATGAAAATTTATAATTGCTATCGGCATTATAACGACGAAAAATTAAAAGAATTAGAAGCAGAATTTATTAATGAAGTGAGTGAGATTGTGAATGAAACAAGTATCGGATATGACGAGGAAGGGAATGTATTATTTTTTTTTATTAAGGATTGTTTTACTGAAGACTATTTGAAACCAATTGAACCTATTATTGATAGTGCTTCTACTTTTATAATTAGCAACGGAAGGGCTCAAGCGTCAGGAGTAATAGACAAGAGCTTACCTCTGTGGCAAAAATGTATGAAACAAATAGACGAGGTTGAAGACAAGCATATTCAAAATAAATATACAATAAATCCAACAGGAATTGGTAAATATAAATATAAAATGTGTAATCCAGTCTATAGCAATATAGCAGGATATTTTGAGAAACCATTAGTCGGATTAAAAAGCAAGGTTAAAGACATTCCAAAGTGCCGACTAACTCAATTTAGTAGTAGAAACTTTGTGAGGTGGCAAGTCGTCATACCATATTTTGAAAAGGTGAGTGCCATATTGAAAGAAAATCTCCCAGAGCATTTTAGGAAGCAAAACGATTTCGTAGCAAAACATAGAGAGCGTATCGGTAATTCGTGTTATAGCACTATTACAATCAATAAAAATTTCAGAACGGCGATACATATAGATAAAGGAGATTTTAAAAATGGGATTGGAACTCTAACAACAATGGGCGACTATACTGGTGGTGAATTTTGTTTGGTTGATTATGATATAGGAATTAATTTAAGACCGACTGATATATTGTTTGTGAATGTCCATAAACACCACGCTAATTTACCTTTTGAGGGAACAAGATATTCAATGGTTAGTTATGTAAGAGAAAACATAACAAAATGCGGATTAAAATATGATTACAAAGTTGTAATTCCAAGTTATAAGCGTTCCGCTAAATTAGGGCAAAAAACCCTAAATATGTTGAGGGATATTGACCCCAAAAGAATTCATATATTTATTGTAGAAGAGGAGAAAGCCGACTATAATGTATTCAAAGAATTAGGATATAATGTTATTGTTGGAAAAAAAGGTGTAAGCAAACAACGAGAATTCATAGCAAATTATTTTGATAAGGATACGCCATTAGTTTGGTGCGACGACGATTGCGATAAAATAGTAGGAATGGATAAATCAGAAGTAGAGGATTACGAACAATTTTTTATTGAGAGATTTTCAGAATTAGAGAAGAGTAATTTAAATGTATTAGGATTGTATCCAGTTTCAAATACCTATTATATGAAAGACCGAATATGCGATGGATTAAAATTTATTATTGGAGCGTTTCGTATGACTTTCAATCAACCCCAATATGAATCAACTAACTATACATTGGTGGAGGATTATGCGAGAACACTGAATTATTATAAAGGGGACGGCGGTGTGCTAAGAAATGAACGATATTATATTAAACATAATTTAGAAACTATGGAAGGTGGAATTGGTGCGGAAGAGAACCGAAGTCAATTGAAGAAAGAATTTCAAGTAAAAATGTTAGTTAGTGAAAATACTGACTATCTAACCATAAAAAAGCGGAAAAATGGAAATGCCGAAGTGAAAATGAAAAATCTGAAAAGATTTAATCCAAAACGAGAAATCATTGCTGGATTTTGGGAAGGAACACTTACTCAAAAGGAAATGATTTGTATTCAATCATTCGTCAAGCGTGGTTATAAATTCCATTTATATTCATATACAGACCATAAAGTCCCAAATACTGAATGGATTAATGCTGAAGAAATAGTAAGTCAAACCAAGATTAAAGACTTTCCAACTATATGTGCTTTCAGTGATTACTTCCGATATAAATTGATATTTGAGAGAGAGGTGGTATGGACTGATTTGGATATGCTAATGATTAATGACTTACCGCAAACCAAATTTATAATTAGTAGCGAACATATGAAAGTCAGTGGGGCATTTAAATCTAAGAAATATTATAAGGCAAACATAGGCATTTTAAAATTTCCATTAGGAAATGCTATGATAGGGTCATTGATAGACCATATAGAAAAAAATATGGATAAAATAGTTAAAAATACTTCGTGTATGGATATATTTGAAAAATGGGTTGAGATATTTAATTATTATGAATATGTATCAACACCATTAGATTTTTGCCCTGTTAGTTGGGCGTATTATAAAGAACTATATAATGGGACTTACTCAAGTTGCCCTCTGAAATTCGGTATTGAGAAACCGAGTTTGGAATACATAAAAAACAACTCTATATGCTTACATTTGTGGAACAATAAATCACAAGATAAAAAATGTCCTAATATTGACCGCTTTTTTGAAACTTTCCTCTAATTATATTTTCTCAACTTTTTTTTTACTCCGTGTCTGAACATACGACTCGTCAGTTTGTCCTTTAGGATTAAATTTATGATTGTCTATTTTTTTCTCAAGTTGTGTCTCGTCTCTAATACAACATTTTTTCAGTATCTCAAGGACTCGCTCAAAACCATAAACATTACCCAAATTTTTGATTTGTCGGCAGTCTGGGCAGAAACTTCCGAACCAATTTTCAACACTTTTTTTTTCACAAAGCACACACACCATTTATATATAATACTCATATTTTTATTTTGTATTTCAAACATTAATTCTCTCTTCAGAGATTTACGCTCCAATTTTATGTTCCAAAAACCACTCCACACCACTCCACACCACTCCCAAAAACAAAATTGATTTTATTTTTTCTTTTATATCTATAGCAGATATTACAAACCCACAAATCCACTCAAAGCATTACACCACTTCCGTCAGCAAAAAATCGCCTCTCAAGTCAGCAAAAAATCAGTCAGCATTTTTTCAAACCAACGACTATAAAAAGAAGTTTTTGTGGCAGTTTGGACACAACACACAACACCCTCACACCTCAACAACACCTCCTCACACCTCACACAAATCTCACCTCACTTTTCACATTAAATCTCCTTTCAGATTTTACATTCCAAAATCTCACAAAAAAACAAAATTGATACAAAAAAACCTCTGAATCTCATAGCAAAAATCACAATGTCTTCCACTCAAGAACAAACATTCGCCACCATTCTCGCCACTCTCACGCCTCAACAGCAAAAAATTATGTTGGAAACTCTCAAAAAACCAAAAAAAATCACACAAGCAAAAAAACAAACACCAAATTCACTTTTCAAAGAAAACTGCCACGAAGAGTTTGAAGAACCAGTGATTGAAGGGTGGTCTCAGGTGGAAGCTCCATATGGCGGAGTCTATGCCAGTGGTGCGGTGCTCACAAAAAAATCTCGTGCTGAATTTTCCAACGCTCGGTGTTTCGCTCATATGGTGGATAAAATGCCAAAACGACATTTTCTCACACTGGAGACAGCAGTGGAATTTGCCGAATTGTTGGAGGGCGAATGCCAAGCAATCACCAAAACCACCGCTGGTTATGAATTGAGGGCATTTCGTTGTGCTATCAAAAATACTCCGTCAGGGTTCAATAGTGGTCTCAGAACTTGGTTGAGAGACTCGCCATTTGAAGGCGACGGAACATATGCCAGTCTCAGCACCACACAAGACGCTCACACACTGGTTCGGACACCAGTTCAAGCAAAAAAAATTCACTTTCATAACGAAAAAGCTGTATTTGAATATGTGGATATTCAGGCGGAAGAAGAAGAAGAATCAGTGGATATTGACCCAGAAGACACGGACACAGAAGAAGAAGAAATCCCACAAGCAATTGACGAAGAAGAAGAAGAACGCCAAGAAGCAATCACACAAGCATTTGAAGAAGCAGAAAAAGTAGAAGCAGAAGAAGAAGCAGACGACGAAGACAGAGACATATTTTCGGTGGGTGGATTTTCAATGACGAATCCAGATATGGAATTGGATTGGGATTTCATTGACGAACTGAAAGAAAATGGAGTGGAACTCACGGAACTGGAAGAGAAAATCATTCGCCTCCATATTGAGGCAGGGTCATTTGGACCTCGCGAATTGTGGGCGTGTGTGGATTCTGACGCTGTGGAACTGGACTCGGATACAACGGCATTCATTATCCAAATGTATCAGGATATTGAGAAAGACGAAAAATTCTGTAGGATTTTCAGACCTGCGTGCGAAGAAGTTGTGCGATTTAATGTGGAGGAGGATATGGAAGCATATATGATTAGACAATTCTGAAGGGGTTTTAGGGGGGATATTAGGACATTTTCATAAATTTTATAATAAATTGATAGTAATTA